>Ga0208497_1000053_pt1 | contig 62625 bp, 108 predicted proteins | sample CryBogCBE25Aug07_FD_184555 | JGI IMG/M metagenome (GOLD analysis project Ga0208497, IMG submission 184555) | Freshwater microbial communities from Crystal Bog, Wisconsin, USA - CBE25Aug07 (SPAdes) | ecosystem: Environmental > Aquatic > Freshwater > Lake | place: Crystal Bog, Wisconsin, USA...
GGACATGCCACCCATACCCATACCACCGGACATGCCACCCATACCACCGGACATGCCACCCATACCACCGGACATGCCACCCATACCACCGGACATGCCACCCATACCACCGGACATGCCGCCACCGAATGGTGAACTAGAAGAACTACCAAATGGTGTAGATGGCGCCGGAATTGCAGCTGGCGGAACAGGCGCAACAGTAGCTGGGTTTACTGTATTATCTGCTTTAGCGGCCGCGACGTCAGCGGCACTTGGTTGTTGAACGTCATTTGGGTCTAACTTTGGCACTTCTAGCTCCTTTTTATTTTTTATTTTTATACTGGTTGTTGTGGATCCACTGGGGTTGGTTCCACTGGGGTAATTGTTGCAAATACACCATTCCCAGACAAATCTTCGGCTGTTACCGGGGCAGGTGCTGGATCAGCAACAGGAGCCGGGGCAACGATCTGACTTTGTTGCGTAGCTAAATCAGCGGCATGAGCAGCGGCCAATGTCTTATATTTTTCAACATCAGCTTCGGCAGCAGCACGAGCAGCATTAGCGGCATCAACTGCTGTTTGATGTAGTTCGGCGGCCTTGGTCAATGCGGCTTGCAAATCTGCTTTTAGTTTGTTAACTAAATCATTTGCGGCTAGTGCATCTTCGCGTGCCTTATCAAAAACACTTTTAACTTCGCCTAAAATTGCGTGTTCAATTTTTTGTACTTCATTGATGACTGCTGTTTCAACAGTCTTGGCCTTGCTAAATGCACCAACTACGGCATCTGCAATTTTCTTTTCTGTGCTATCAAATAATCCCATTTTAATCTCCTTAGATTGCGCCAGCGATTAATAATAAACCGTTGATACAAGTATTTAATGTTTCCTTAAACTGCAACTGGCTCATATCCTGGATAATTTCCATTTGTCGTTGCACGTCTTTTAGCGTTTCCGCTAGCTCTTGTGGACTTAACTGTCCGGATTGTGCTGCCTGTGTTGCTTGTGCTACATACTGTGCGGCGTTAGCAAATGTAGGATCGCCTGAATTTACTAATGCTGCCAATTGGTTGTTAATATCATCTAATGTCATCTTGGTCTATTCCCTAGAACGTGTTGTATTGTATCAGCACTATGCTCGATTCCTTCAAACTTCAACTTACAAAAAAATGGACTAACTGGTGCGCCTGTGTTATATTGTGCTACTAGGCCTTGTGCTATTTCATTTAGAGCTTTTGCGGCCTTAACACCGTCACCGTTGTGTGGCAAGTTTTCACTGTATGCTTCGAATAATTCTGTCTTGTTGGCCATTGCTACAGCATTAGGTTGATTCATAACAGGATTACCGCATCCTTGAGCATAATGACGAGCATCAACACGTATTTCAGATATTAACAAATATTCGTTAGGATCGTACTTGGTCATTAGCACAGCATCAACTACAGCACAACTGGTTAATATAGGGAATAATAAAACAATTAGTCTTTTCATTGAAGACCTTTCCAGATCTTTTGCTGAGTATTGTACCAGTTTTGCCAGCCTTCATATTTCTCTTTAATCAAATAGTATTGAGTATAATTATCATTTGCGTTTTGCAATAAATCCGACAGACTGTGTTGATCCGCAGTCAGTGGTGTTAACTCTGGCGCAGGCTGTTGTAGATCTTCCGGTACCATTGGCCAATTTGGAATAACTGGTGCAGTATTGTTAGCACAAGCAGATAACAAAAACAATGAAAGAACTATTAATTTTTTCATTTTGGTGTTCCTGAAGTTACTACGGCACCAGAGCTTCCGGCATTTTTAACAGCACGATTATAGTCTTCCCATGCTGTGTTGTTTATTTTACTACAGTCGGAATTGATGATTTTAGTGTCGCCTTTGATAATCTGGGTAACACCATAGCCACGACCTTTAACTAAATGCTCGTTAGCGGCTAATGCATCCGATAGTTGTTTACTAGCATCAGCGGCGGCCTGTTCTGCTAGTACTACCTTTTGTTTGGCTTCTTCTAGGGCTTGTTGTTGAACAGCAATAACACCTGCACCACCATAAAAGAAAACACCTAGTACAAATACAATAAATGCTATAGGTTTTGCGATCAATGCATAAATTCTAACAGGTTGGATATGACTAGCAATGCCAGCTATAACAAATACAGCTAGTCCACCGCCAGCCATAAACGGAAATACCCAAGTTGGTATATTACCTAAAAAATGATTGACGATAAAAGTAAACATTATGCGCTCAGTACCTGTAGTGCATGTTGGTAACGTGCTGTACGATCTTCAATACCAAGTATACCACCATTGATAATACGAGTTACACGTTCAATATCACCTTGATCTGCGTGAGCATTTAGATTTTCTTCTTTCCAGAAAAAACAAGCTGATTCTACAGCACCATCTGGTGTTTCACAATAGTTAACAGCATCATCTAAATCACGACCAACCATTGCAGCAAATTTAGTATAGTTAGTACGGCCAGTCAATTGAATCAGACCGCGCCCGTGGAATTTCCAACCATCACCCGTGTCTGGTGCTCCATTGCCCATACGATTAGCATAGGCAATATTAGCAATAGCTTCAGGATTATGGGCACATTGTTGTGCTACAGCTGGCGGAAAACGACTTGGCCAAATCTTTGTTAACCCTTCGGCTTTGTAGTTTAAATTTTCTTTGAGTTCGGTAAAATTACCAGACTCGTGAGCGCATTGTGCTATAAACATAGCAACACGTCGAACTGTGGTGATATCGTATTTTGGTAACTGGTCGCCCAGGGCTTGATACCAAGAATCTGAGTGTGGATTACTGTTTAAAATTGCACGAACCTGATCGGCTCTGAAATCGAACTGAAAACTCATTGAAAACCTCCATTAATATTATATACAACAATATTTATGGTGTTTGGGTATAAATTATATTACAGGAGTATTAACGAATAATACCAGCTACGTTGCGTAGCCATTCGGTCATTTCGTTTTTAGGTGCTTTAGTAGTTACCGGTAATCCTGCTGCTGTTTTAATATCGTCAATGGCTTCTTGCCCGTATATTTTTTCGTAAGCTTCTGGAGTTAATGGTATTGTAGCCGCTAATTCATCTATGTCTGCACCGATTTCTGTGCGATCTTTGTAGTAACGTATGCGCCAGTCTTCTAAATCAATACCGGTAACATTGGTTAAATCTTTTAGTAATTCAATGATACGTTCTGGGGCATTTTCGTCGCGATCAAGTTCAACAAACACAATATATTCACCATCGGACATTTCGCCTGCGCTAACATCAGCATCAAGTACCCAAGAATAGCCTTTTTCAATAAAACCCACTAGATCTCCAGCGGGTTGTTTGCTGTCTACCTTGAAACTGATAACAACAACGTCGGCATCGTCTCCCATTTTACTACGGAATTCGTCAATGTGCAATTCAGAGTGTATTAAACGCTTTAGGTCGTCTTTTTCAAGACCTTCAAATAAATTATTGTTGATCATTGATTTCGTCCTCGTGGTCAATAGCATCGTTATCGGTGCCTTCCTCGTACGCCATGTCAACATCTTCTAAGTCGATAGTACCAGATTCTAATTCTAGCGCACCCTGTTCGATGTCAACCATTAGTTTCTTAGGCATAACAATAGTAACTAACCAGATTGGACTTTTAACTAATTTAGGCACTTTTGTACCAGGTTTAAAGTCGTTTGGGGTTTTTACTTTGGTAGGATGTTCAAAATAATCTTCTGCAAATGTTACTTCACAGTCGTATTCTGTTAAACGTTTTGCGCCATTGGGATCTGGCATTTTTTTGTACGGCCACATAAAAGTACATTTAATAAAATACTTTTCATAAACTGGACCTTCTACTAATTCGCCCTGTTTCCAGTTAGCAAACGCATATAGGTCAAGTTCATCTAAAACACGTTCAAAGTCCAACAAACTGCTAACAGCAGAGTCGGTCATAAAAATGTCTTTAGTGTTGTTTAATAAGTCTTTAATATTAGCCGGCATAGTACAATTATTTATCAGAAATCTTAAACTACTATTTTCTTGATTTTACGATCTTGCACCGTAGTAATAGTACGTTGATTTAATTGTAAATACTTGTTGTTTTGTAACGCCGGTTTATTGGTTTTAGCCGCCGGTCCTAGGTAATAAAACAAACTAACATTACGCTCTAACCCAACTGGGCGCCCTAACTCGTGTTCAAAATACTTTTTATTAATCTTATTGTTTAGGTACTCAAGTCCCGCTTCCCATGCGTGATATAAATTGGTGCCTTTAAAATTAGTATGGAACCAGTAGTCCATTTCGTTATAAAAACTGTTAGTGGGCTTACTTGTTTGCCAAGTTTGCTGATCATAATCTGGGTATATAATAGGCTTGATTAAATTCTCATAGGCAGTACGATGTGCTACGCTACCTACAGGATACAATGCCAGATGTTTGAGGTGCTGGTTTTGCGGCAAGTCAAACCAATTCTTAACCAGATGGCTTTGTTTAGCAACGATCTCGGGGAAGTCAGGAGTCCAAAAGAAATACTCGCTGGTAATGTTAGTATAATCACCAATTACAGGATTAGCACTATTGGCCTGTACATCGATATAATACATATACCAAGAGTCGTTGATAACAACAACCTTGGGTTTATCAATTCCGATTAACACACATATCTTCTTACCTGAGTCGGCAAGTTCTTTGTGCTCTTTAATACCAAAGTGATCAAACTTGTCGGCATGACCGGGCTGAAACCAATCTCGTGTTTTGAATACCCACGATTCGTCTCGGGTATCTTCCTGTGCTAACATATTTTCGCTATAGTCATGTATTCTAACTATAGTATTAGGATGATTTGTTTTAATCCAATCTAGTAACGGCTTGGCAGCGAATTGCCACTCGCTTAGTGTATTTTCTGGTTTAAAATTATAAGGATCGTCGGTGACATTTTTTTCACCGGACTTAGGGTATCTAAAGATAACTTCGTCTAGATGAATACCGTTGAGTAAGAATGCAAATGCTGCGGTAGTACTGTCTCCTCCACCGCTACATTCTAATCTAATATAATCATATTGATCTCTGAGTTGTTGCGCCCGCATACGATATAATTCTCGTATGTTAGTTTCGGGTTCAACGTCCCATGCAAATTTTGCAAATTCAATATTGTTAAAATACCAAACTGGATCTATTCCAGTTTCCGTGGCACGTATGTACGCCTGCGGCTTTGAATAAAATATTTCTTCGCCAACTCGGTAGTAGCCTAATTTAGGATTTTGTTCAATGCCTTGCATTACTGATCGATCTTAACACCTTTAGTTAAGTTAGTCCATACTGTATTTTGATCATCCCACCAAGGTTGTAATTTATTCTCCGGGATTTGAACAGCTTCGCAGTAGTCTAAGGTATATGCGATCCGTACACTTCTTGTATTTTCTGCTTTTACTAGTATATTGCGAATCTCGTTGGTTTTGTCTTTACTCCAACTAGTAGGAACCATTAGATTGTGTGTGCTATTCATCTTAGATAAAATAGTTGGGAATCCTTGTGAACTTAAATTAGGAAATCCTGCTACAGGTTTAGGACCAGTAATGCCTAGTATATTTAATTTAACTTTATTATCATCCCCGGTCCAGTGTGCCATGTCTCCTAAAAATCCAATGGCAAAATCAACTTGACCGCCTACACCAGCAACAATAGCGTCGGTTGTAGATTTAAAAGGGATTATTTTAATTTGAGGATATTGTTTTTGTATTTGTAATGCTGTTAAATGACTTACTACACCAAGTCCGCTAGTACCAATGCTTAGTGGGCGATCTGTAGGAACATCTTTCCATGATTTGTATTTTGCACTAGCAACAGAAAACGGAATAGTACATTGTGTTATCAACGGTTTAAAATCATGTACATTCCAGCTTTCGTTGGGGAAGAAATTTGGGCGAACCCAAAATGCACCAGACGTCATAAAAATAGTGTTTGGTGTATTTTTTACATAGTTAACCGCAACAGCTTGTCCAGCACCGGGCTTGGCATCGAACGTAAATGTATATTTGTCTTGAATTTTGTTAGCTTCATCTGCAAGGTTGCGACCATAATTAGCAACGCCGTCGGCGGCACTAAATCCATAAATGATAGTAACAGTTTCTCGGGCTTGTACAGATAGAGCAAATAGAGAGAGTACGACCAATAGAATTTTTTTCATGATATTCCTAATTGAATTATTGTAAGATTATACTAGAAAAATGGGCAAACGTCAACCGCCTGCCCAATTTAATTTAACTACGTTTGATTTTGTCAACTAAGCCTGGTGTGAATGTTGGCACAAATTTGTCGTAGACAACTTGTGTTTTGGACTTCCATTCGGCAAGCTCTTCTGGTGTTAGGTCGTGTACATTAACACCTTCGTTGATTAATTTTTGTTTAGCCTGTTCGCCATCTTCGATAGTTTTTAAACGTTCTTTACGTCCAGCATCTAATGCCGCTTCTTTGATAATAGCACGTACTTCTGGGCTTAACTTTTCATAAAACTTATTGCCAATAATCATAGTAGTAAGAAACAAACTATGTTTACTGTCAATAACACTCTTAGTAACTTCATTTTGTTTTAAGGGATATACACGACTATATACACCTTCGCCAGCATCACATTCGCCAGCTTTAATATGTTCAGCAAGATCTTCAATTTCACAGATGTGGATGTCTTCCGACTCCACACCTAGTGCTTTAAAAGTTTCTTGTGCTACAGGATTGCGATTAGTTCTGATCTTCACCAGTTAGACCTTTTAGATTGTTAACTTTTTTGTTTGATAATACATTGCGGAAGCCGCCTGAGTATGTAAACGCTAGACCGCGTACATTTGAATTTTCAGTTGTTTTGTCTAATAGGTACTCGCCAACTTCGCCTTCTAGTACACGAGTTGCATGTTCGTGGTTTTCAAACAAGAAAGGCATTTCTAATGCTAACATGTCATGATTATAGTTTTCTGCTAACCATGTCGTATACATTTGGCTCATTTCAATTTCGCCAGACTCCATTAAGTCTAGTAAATCGTGTTTAGTAACTGTTTCACCATTTTTGTACTTTACAGAGTACTCATTCAATGTCATTACTTCTACTTCGATTTCTTCGGCTTGTTGAGAAGCATTTAAGAAATCCTGGAAATCTTTAGCGGCACGGATAAAAAGATCCAATGGCTCGTGTGCGATTACCCAGCGAATTTTTGTTGTTTTTTTCATTTGATTGTTCCTTTATTTGGGAGTGTGGCAGAATACGCCTGATTGCTACTTTTATTTATCTTTTGATAGTCTATTGTCTCTAGTGGGCTGACAACCAGCTAGTATATATTCGTCTAACCAATGTTCGTCGATGTACTTAACATACTTATGATTAGCATCTTCTGTAACAAATTTCATTATTTTAGTTGGATCTGTTTCTACAGGAAATCCTATAGTGCGCCCTACCCAGTCTATATAGTGTTCTTTGTGCAGGAAAAATGCTTCGTGATCTAGAAAATGTACAGGAATATCACTCTTAAGCAATACGTTGTAGTAATAATCTTGTGCTATAGGTGTAGTGTGCTCTTTGCGTACACGCATCTGCTGTACTTGATTAATATTTTGATCACGAACAATAATAGCAATTTCAACTTCAATACCGAACAACCTTGCACGATTAGCCACTTCTACTATGTTAGGCACATGCCGAGTACCGTTAAAAAAGAAAGGGCAACTAACATTGGCCAGGAAATAGTTTTTGTTAGATCGTTTAAAAAATCCTGGAGTTAATTTCTGCGGGTCTACCCAGAATTCAGCAAATGGTTCTTGATCGCTAGGTATCCAGTAATTGTCTAGTAATTCTTCCCAACCCTCAACATCTGGATGCATACTTAATACACGGCTGAAGAAGTGGTTACCTGACCCTTGCGGGCCAGTAATAATTAATAACTTTTTCATAGTTAATTTAGAAATGAAATAGTTTTGTCTGTGATAATACCGGTTACTTGTAGTGTAACACGTGGGTGGAATCCAGCATTGGCCGTACAATGTGGAACATTTCTCCAGTCAAACGTACTTACGTCTCCGGCCTTCCAACCGCGCCAGTGGAAGTTACCGTACTCCCAAAACTGTCCAGGTTGCCAATCGGTTAATTGAATAAAATAACGACCTACCTTACTTGGATCTTCTGGGAACCATTTGTATAGTTTGTCAATATGTCGATGCCATACTTGTCCGGGCATTTGTACGTGAATACGTGCCATGCAATCTACTAGACCAAATGCATCGACTACTTCTTGAAACTGTGGACTTAGAGTCCAATCTAAATTAGTAATAACAACTTTTGGATCGACCCCTACACGTTCTAAGTCATATTCTTCGTCGACTAATTCTTCACTAGGGACTTCAACACCTTCGCCTTTGAATCCGCGAGTTTCCCAGTTAGCAGGACGACTACGTGCAATAATATCATCTACATCTGATTTCCAATTACTGGCATCAAGCTGACCAATTTTAATAACTGTGTCCCAACGTGGGTCTATTGTATCATTATCAAAATGATATTCGCTTTTTTCTTTTAACTTATCCCAACTACTTTGTTTCATATAATTTTTACCTTTAGGTCTGATGCAATATAATCTTGTTGATATTCTGCAGGAGGTTGTTCAATATCTAAACATGCTGCTAATTGTGTGTTATTGTTTACTACTACTCCCTCGTACTTATCCCATGCTTGTCTAATGTCTAAATTCTGTCTAGCAATAATAATAGACATGGTACGCAAGTCTTTGTAATATTCTGCGTAGCTAGGATAGGTAATATTAAAATGACCGCATTTAACCCACCAGCCTAGGCAAGCATCGTCTCCGCGGTCGGCTAATATAATAGGCATATCAGGCCACGTTGCTTTTAGAAAATCTATGTGGTGTGCAAACACATGACTTTTAATAATACGTATACCAGTACCATTAAATGGGCGATTGAATTCTTGTTCGCACTCTTCCTTGGTATATTGATCTAATATGTCAAAGTTTTTTCCAAACTCCATACCAGGATCAAAATACGCACCTAGATGCATGAGTTGTAATGTTCCCGGTGCATCGTGGTAATATGTACGTGCATCTGTATAGTCACTACGATCTATATCGGGACTGTAGTAAATGTTCTTGATCAAGCTAGACCATTTACTACCAGGAGCGCCAGCACAAAATATATACTTCATTCTTTACTCAAGTCAATTGTTTTAAGCACAGGTAGGAAAGTAGTGCGTAATTCTTCTACGTGTTTACGTAAGCCAGCTGGGGTAAGTTCTAACTCTTCGTAAAACACTACATTTTGGTTGCACCATTCTGCATACTCTTTGCTACGTATAGCAGAGCTAAATGCTTTTTGATACCATGCAACTACATCATCGGGTGTACCCTTAGGCAATTCTATTGACCATGCTGCATATACATTAATACCTGGCGCTACAGTATTAAGTAGTGGAACATTGGGATATTGTGGCATACGGTGTGTGCCAGTAAATCCAATGGCTTTAACTTTACCTGCTTCTACTAAAGGACGGGCAACAGCAATTGGCATAATACCAAACTCTGTACCATCTTTGCCATCAAACACCGATACACTAATAACCGCTGGCAATGGCCCATTGAATTTAATTGGTTTTATAAATTCACGCTTGCCGTTGTTACGCATCATTAAGTATTCAAACGCTGTACGATGTGCTCCGCCACCAACAGCAACATTAATAGGGTGTGTTGTTGTAGCAATTAATCGTACAAAATCGATAGGTGTATTAACTTGACTCTTAGGACTGGCAACCAATACTAATGGACTTTTGCCCATTGTTAGCACATCGATAAAACTATCATAGTTAAACTTTTTAATTTTTGCTTCCCAGATGTCATTGGTAACATAGGTACTCATGTGACTTGGTAAGTTAATAGTATAACCATCGGCTGGCTTTTCTAAAAAATAATTCTGCGCTACTACACTATCTGCACCAGGTTTATTTTCTACTACGTAGGCAAACTTAGGATTTTTTTTCTGTACAATTTCTGCTAGTTTGCGAAATGCAATTTCGTTACCAGCACCCGGGGTGTTGCCTACAATAACGGTAACCGTCTTAGTTGGTTCCCAGGCAAATGCCAGTACAGGTATTAATAGTAATACAGCTAATAGTCGTTTCATTTTTGGTCCTTGAATAATAAATTTTTGATTTCTTCGGGCAACCACGGAGTTTCCATGCGTTCCGGATGCCATGCTACACCTGCTAAATTGCTGTCGATCCACGCTTCACAATTTTGATCTTGATCTATACATAATACTGTTCCACGTTGGTGTACTTGTTTAATAGCTAGATTATGATAACTGTTAACAGTAATCATTTCTCCAAAGTAACTGATCAAATGTTCTGTGTCCATATGATTGTCAATTTCTATTATAGTGCCACCTAGTACATCTTGTAACAAGAAACATCCGTGGCAAACACCTAGGATAGGTTTCTTTTGTAACATCATCTGTGTTGCTATTTTTAATTCTATGTTGCGACGTAATGCACTATCATCGCCGCCTGTTATGATTAAAGCATCTAGCCTAAGGGCTATATCTTCAAAATCTTGATCTAATCTGTTAGGAATGTAAGTGAGCGTATGTTCTTGTAAGTATGAATACCAACCGTGTTCGATACTATCATACGCTCGCCCTTTGTGAGTTAGGACTCGTTGTGTAAGTCCTATCTTCAAATTACCAACCGTATGCTTCTGCTACTAGTTCTTTACCAGCATCGGCAGCTACGGTGTTCTTGCATGAAATTTCATACAGGTCTCGACGCATAGCTTCTACTAGTGTTTGAATACGAGCTTGCTCGGCTGGGTCTTGAACTAATTTTTCTAATGCACGAGCACCAATCTTGCTGTGGAAGCCTTCGTCCTTGGCAATCTTAGCATAGGCACCAGAAACAAATTCATCTTCAATACACTCAGCCATTGTGTTCCAAACAGCTTCAGCACGACCTTCAGCAACCAACTGATAAGCGGCTAATGCAGCAGGATCTGTTTCGGCATTGTACTTGGCCAATAAACCAGCACCTTTAGCTGTTGGTTTTGCTTCTTCTGCAGCGATAGCAGCCGCAACATCAACAGGTGAACCTTGAATATGTTCAATAACTTCTTTAACCAAACGGAAGTGGATTGCTTCGTCAGCAGCTTGTTGTGTTAACAACTGTAATTCAACTGGATCAGCATCAGCTGGCATGTCAGCGATAGCCTTGCTGATTTCAACCATGTTCATACGCTCATTAACCATACGGCCAATGAAATGTGTTACCAATTCTTCTTGAGCTGGCTTACTATCAAAGTATGCTTTAACGTTGATTTGACTAGCTTGAAATAGTGCTTGATTGCCTTCAACTAATTGGGCAACGAATTCTTTTGCGTTCATATAAACTCCTTAAATATATTTAATGAAATTACAAGGCAGGTTAAATTTTTTAATCCACTTGTAAAAATATTTATCAAATAACGGAAAATTTCAATGAATACCAAAATTTTTAAACTTGTAAGCGAAAATTTGCAAGCTACCTTTAGTTTACCCAAATATAAGAATATTTTAATCAACGCAGATACTGTAGTAGATGACTTGCCCTGGACTCCGGCTCGTTATCGCAAATTCAAAGACGCCGTTGAAGCTGAACTAAGTTTACCCTGCGATTATCAAGGCACACTACGTAGTATTGTAGATGACCTAAGCGAACGTTATATACATCGTTTTTTTAGTGAAATTTGGAAACCTAGAACCGGCGACTACGATTATACAGGTTGGGCATTGGCTGAAAATATTGCCAAAGAAAACCCAAAAAATGTACTAGATGTAGGTTGCGGATATCATCCATTTAAGGGACGTATTCCAAATTTAATCGGTATTGATCCTTACAATAACTGTGCTGACTATGAAGTTGACATATTAGAATATCGAGTAAAGCCAGCAAGCCACGACCATATTATTGCGCTAGGATCAATTAACTTTAACAGCAAAGAAGATATTGAAGCACGTTTTAGTCATTGTGTAGATTTGCTAGCACCGGGCGGAAAATTCTACCTACGTGCTAATCCTGGTATTCCACACAAGACAGGTCCTTACGTAGATATATTCCCTTGGTCGTTTGAAATTGTAAACGAGTTTGCGGAAAAGTATGGATTGAAATTACTGGAGTTTAAAAAGGACGGTAACGAACGATTGTACTTCGCTTATCAGAAGCTAGCATAATACTTATGCCGTAGTTAAAAAGATAAACATGCCGTTTATGTTCTCACACAACTGACCTAAATATTTGTGTAGTACTTGATGTATTACACAAACGTTTATCAGGAGGACATATTGTCTAAACGTCAAAATCGCAGAGCAGAAGCTCTCGTAGTAACCAGCAACACTCGTAGTAATTTTAAAAGCAACAACACAGTAGTCTTGGACGAATACAGAAAACCACCACAGCAACGTCCAATAGCACTACTACCAAAAAGTTTAACCCAAGAAACATATATTGATCTATTAACTGATCCTAGCAAACTAATTGTATTTGCTACGGGTCCAGCCGGCACAGGCAAGACCATGCTGGCTGTATTAGCTGCGCTAAAAGCATACAGAGCGGGGCAAATTGATCGTATTGTAGTCACCAGACCAGCAGTTGGGGTCGATGATGAAGAACATGGATTTTTACCTGGAGACTTAAATGAAAAGATGGCTCCGTGGACAAGACCTATATTTGACATTATCGGTGAATATTATCGACAGTCCGAAATCGCACGTATGCTAGATGAACAAACTATAGAGATCTCTCCCCTAGCCTACATGAGAGGTAGAACATTTAAAAAATCGTGGATTATTGCAGACGAAATGCAAAACGCGACACCAAGTCAGATGAAAATGTTACTCACACGATTAGGCGAAGGTAGTAAGATGATAGTAACCGGAGACACACGTCAAGCAGACCGCAGTGAAGATACAAACGGATTGCTAGATTTTCAGCGACTAGTAGAAGACTACAAGAGCTGTAAATATGTGTCCGGTATCGAATTCGATCACCGAGACATACAACGCCACCCTGCGGTATTAGAAATACTTAAGATCTACAAGGAGGTTTGAGTAATAAGTTCGTAGACTTCCTTCCAGTTTTTCACTACAGGAATATCTTCGTGATAATGGTGCATATTATGTCCGTGCTCCATTAATATAGACTTTAGCCCGAGATTATGTCCTACAACGGCATTCTCGGGTTTGTCTTCAATCCACCAACAGCCTGTGTCTTTATATGGCAACAAGGCTTCATCTTTGTCTGCGCCTGTTGCTAGACAAATTACTTCTTCAAATACGGTGTCGCCAAACAACTTAGCTAGATTCATTTCACGTAATTTTTGTGCATTGCGATCTGTGCTTAGGCTAGTAATACAATGGAATACATACCCATGTTCTTCGTGTAGACGCTTTACATAGTACATAGCATCACGCAATGGAGGTAAGAATCCAATAGCGGCATTTTCGTTAAACATCTTAATTAGTTTTTTGCCTTGGTCTCTGTCGATATTATATCGATCGCCTATGTCGTAATTAAACTGACCACCTTCGACCTTTTTAAAACCGTGCTGTTCCATCCACACGTTGAACGCATACTCCCAATTGAGTAATACTCCATCGGCGTCAACTAAAATTGTACTTTCTTTCATTCTACTACCTTTACATAATTTAAAACGGTTACTCGGCTATCGGCAAGTTTTTGATCCTTGCGATGTGTTTTGACTCTGGCTGTGATTGGTACACCACCAGTAATGCGATTCTTGTTAAAAAACATAACAAGATTATTCATTCCGTCGTGACCTTGGTGCATAAATGTATCAAAGTTTCTTAGATACTTGCATGATGTCATATGGAAAGTAATTGAAATTTTCTTACCCACTTGTCCAATGTGCTTGCTAGAAATTCCCATACCACGCAATTCTTCTTTGATTTCATCATTGCGTATATTATCAAAATATAGTTTTGGAGCCCAGGAGATAATGCCAAAGTCTCTAGTGGTGACTTTCTCGTCCCGTATGGTTTTTCCTACTGTGAGTAAGAACTCATTATTTTTTTCAGCAATTAATGTTGACATCATTATACGATGATCAATTGATGCTCGGATTGTTTCGGCTAACTCTTTTAATTCTTCCAGATCGGGAACGTCTACTGGATTTAGAAAATAGTTCAGTATTAATTGCTTATTGTCAGTAATACCTTTGGCACTATCAAACCGCAATACCTGTTCTTGATTAAGACGGTAAGCCACGATAGCGGCAACTAATGCGTCTGTGGTATTAACTGTAAATTTTTGATTTTTAACCATTTCTAGACCATTCTTAACTATAATATAACAATTATAGCACGAAATGGATTAACGGTCAACCTTTGAGTCTATGGGTTATAACAGCATGCAGCTGGTCAAGATAGGCGGTTTGATTGACCATTTTGCTTTCTAATTGATCAATTCTACGCTTTAATTGCTGGTTTTCTTGCTGAACTTGCTCGAGTGTTACTGTAGCATCTTTAAGACGCTTTTCATGATTAAGTAAGTTAGGGCGTGGCGGAGCATTAGGGTCCACCGGCCGCTTCTTCTTGGGTTGCATGGCTTTAAAGAATGGATTCATACTAGATATTTATCGTCGGGTACACTAGGGAATTTTATAGCCACAGTATCTGTATCTTCGGTGTAGATTGCTTCGTTAACGTCGCCAGGTTCAACAATGCAAATATCCCCAGCACGGTATTCTTCACCATTTAGGACCATACAGCCACGAGTAATTAATTGTACCTCTGTAATGATTTTATGATAGTGACGAGGATAACTTGTACCAGCGGCATTGGTCTGATAACAAACTTCAAAATCTTTGGTACGTACTACCGCACCTTCGAAGTCGCCAACAAACCAACCGCGGGCACCAGCATCACTCAGCTTGAATCGTTTCACCAGCAACCTCTACGTTAGCTTCAGGTTCGTCGGGTATAAACTGTTTTAAATATTCTAAATCAAGTTCGGCCATGACAGTAGCCACTTGTTGTGGATAACCTTCTAGAAAATATTTAAACACCTCGTCAAAAGTTTTTTCACTACCAAATTTGTTATAAACAACTTTTTTCTCTGCTAGGTTTAAAATAACACCAGCATACTGACGATCCTTGCCAGACAAACCTTTAGTAAATTCTACACGTTCGTCGTATTGAAAGTTATCGGGATTCTTCATCCAACCGGCAATTTGGGTTTGCACACCTTTACGTGGCTTTTGTACATAAAACGCAATTAAGTGTAAGTCTTTGATTTTCATTATTGTCCTATTTGTGTTAATTCTACTAGTGTTGCCGATAAATTGATTTCCTGGTCGGCTACCAATGAAACATTAGACATACCTTTGCGTATGGCTTTAATTGCTTCGTCTTGCCCTTCTGGTGTTTCTGACCAAACATTTAGATTATCATACATCCAACGGAATACTTCGTCCATGCTATCATTGCCGGCTTGACTACAAATTAGTTCACGTGCTTGGCGAATCTTCTTGGCTTTAAATAATGCTACAGCATCAAGTTTCCAATCCTGCATACTCTTGTCATTTTCGCCAGGTTTAGCCAGCGAACCTGTTTGACTATTTTGTTGTAGCAAGTTCAGACATTTACGCAAATCTGGATATGTGGCTTTAACATAGGAATCTAAGGTATCTAGATCAAACTCTACATTTTCTGTTACTAGTACAGTAGCTGCACGTGCGGTAAACTCTGTAGTGTCTGTTTTATCAATATGGAAACCCTGACAGCGACTGTGTAGTGCTGGAATTACCTTGTGTGGATAGTTACAGGTTAGAATAAAACGAGCTTGGCTAGCATAGGTTTCCATAAGTCCACGCAGGATAGCCTGTGCGTTGATAGTCAAGTAGTCTGCTTCGTCTAATAATACAATTTTAAATTTGCCAAACGGCATTGTGCTTACAAAGTTTTCAACACGAGTTCTAATAGTATCGACGTTATTATCACGCGACGCATTAATCTGTAGTGTATCGTAATCTTCAATTTCTAATGCCTTAATTAGAACCTTAGCAAGTGTAGTTTTACCTGTGCCTGGGCTTCCGCTTAGTAGAATATGTGGTATTGATCCATCTCGAATCCAAGCATCAACTTGTGCTCGCTGATTAGCATCTGTGAATACATAGTCTTCTACTGTAGTAGGTCTATATTTTTCTACCCAAAGTTCTTTCATTTATTTCCTTTAATTTGTTTAACGAACTACCCAAGTTACTAATGCCGTTACCATTAGTACGATAAACAGTTGGGTCATTAATTTACCGAACATGTACTGTTCGCTATACCATTGTTTAAATTCGCGGAACGGATCGTTGGGCATTATTCTTTTACCTGATTAATAATTGATTGTGCTATTGTATTGGCTTTGTCGTCTTGAATCGAGTATTGATGTAACCGATCTGCATCATAACGTATGCTTTGGCTTAATTCGCCTTCACCAACTTCAGCTTCTACTAAGCGAGCAATATTGTGTAATGCGATAACTGCATCAACTAGTTTAAGGTTTCTCATACTAATTCTTCGCCAATGCCCAATAATTCAGCAATGGCTAACATAAGTCCGGCTGCCGCAACACCGTCAGTTTGAGCTATTATTAATGTACCACAGGCCATTAAGCGGAATGCGCTTTTTACAATACTAACTTGAAAGTGATGATCATTCTTTAGTTCGTTGATGTTTTTCATTTTTTATTTCCTTTAAAAAATTTAATTAAATTGTAAAATCTTGATTTGTATGGATTAGACAATATATTATCTAACATACTTGGATGGTGTGGACACCGACCTTGCATGTAATCACATGCAGGTGTATACGGTTGATTACATAATTTACAGCGCGGAGGTTTACTGCTTACTCGTCCTTGAGTATTTGTACTATTCGTTCCTGTTCCCATTTTTCTTCCCCGACAAATGTTGGTAACTTATTATATTGATCTTCTAACCAACATTTTAGCATATAGAGATCACGTTTGCAATAGGAAGCGGTAAAACCGTCGTTATAAGGACTGTGTATTTCGCCCAAAACACCGCGTATTGCGGTGTAGGCGTGATTGAAATCGGGTTTGTGAAATCCCATATTACCAGCGTGTGGCTGCGTCTTTAAGAATGGCACTACTCATGGTATCGTCGCTTGGCGTTTCGTTGGAAATCAATAATACATCAGCAGGATCAATTCGACGAATGGTAGTTTCGCCATCGGTATCTTCAATTTTAACGCCACGTGTCCAACGACCGTGACTAACTAATACCCATTGTCCAACAGTAATATCCTGTTGTTCTGGTCCGATTGCATATACCCTAGCCCAACGTGGACGAACTCCGGCTGTACGCATATCGTCATTTAACAAATGAATGCCGCTGGATAATTGTCGACCTTCAAAGTTCATGTCGGCTACTAGTACATGATCCTTTAACGCTCTTAGATTTTGTATTTTAATAGGTGCAAACATATTAGATCCTACTAGGTCCTTTTGATTTTCTTGGGTCATCAATTGGCTGTTGATTAACTGATACAGTTTTTGCTACGCTACCTGCTAAACTACCACGTGCCGCTGGCGCTGCCGGGGTAGAATCTAGTTCTGTGTCCGGTACTGTTGTTTCTACTGGGCCTGGTGTAGTAAGATTGTTTGCCAAATCGTGTAATTCTTTAGCTTTACTTGTTTGCATAGATTCCTGATTTTGTGAAAACGCTTCTGGCGAGGTTGGACTATAGCCAGGACTAACAGCATAAACTTGGTCCATAACTTGATTACGTCCAGCAGCTACTTGTCCAGTTTTATCTAATAAATCTCCGCGGGCATTAACTCGCATATTTCCTACAGCACGTACAGTTTCATTGTTTAACTTTACTTTATCCATATCAACAGGTTTACCACGTGCTGTTTTGTATACTCTTGCCATATAATTCTCCTTGTACTCTATTTATAAACTGGGTAGTTTACTTTAAAAATTCTTCAACCGGAAGATCGTAATACAAACTATTGATCTTGTGTACTCCTAATAGGTATAGTACATAACTTGCTGTACTTGACCCACGACCTAGTCCCCATACTACTTTATTTGCTCGCATTGTGTCTACAAAATATTTTAAGTATTGTAATAACGGAAAAAGGTTTCGTTCTTGGTATAACAATAACTCTTCGCCAACACGTTGTAGTTCTGGTTCTGTAGTACAAAGATCCAAAATATATTGTGCAATATCTAAAGTTTTATATTCGTCGGGCATATACCATGTTTGTTGTTTAACGTGATCAAACAATTCAATCGGAACATCTTCTTTGTAATCAATAGAAAGGTATTTTTGCAATTTATTAAATTCAGCATAGGTCTTATCCACAGCACGATTAAACAGCGTTGGATCTTCTACACAGAATAATTCTAATTTTAATTCGGGATTTTGATAAAGCAAATCTGCTAACTCAGATTCGTTAGTGTATGCTTGTCCGTATTTGTCGTACTTCATTGGATATCGATAATACCGCTAAAGCCTTTTGAATTTTTTTCTAACTCTGCTAGAGTCTTACGGTCACGTTCTTGTAGCTCTGCTTGGTAATCTTGCATGAGTAATTGTAATTGCCCAACCATGTCGGGTTGCCCGATCCTATAAGCATAGGTTATACGTTTGAGTAACTCGTTATATTTTGAGTTAAGCTCTTCGAGAGAAAGTTTAGATAAATCAGGAGTTAAAGGATGACCCATAGTGTTAGTATAAACTAATAACTTCTATAGGTCAATCCTGGTTTTTGGATAATTAACCGATTTTGTACCAAGTAGCTTCGCTATCATGCCAGAAGAACTGTGCACCAGTACCGGCATTCAATTGGAAACTACCAGATGGTTTAACTGATCCACTAACAGTATTAACTGTTAATGCTGTAATTTGAGCGGTAGAACTAATGGTAATAATAGTACCATCGCCCGAACCACCTGCTGTTACGTTACCAGTTGGCAATGTTACTGTGCCCGTTGCTAAAGTTACAGCTGGATCAATAATTAAACGACTCTTACCGGACTGTACTGTTTGTGTAAAGCCAGTAGATGGGCTACCTAAATATTGATAACCTTGATCTGTTACGGCACCGCTAGTAACTACGTTACCAAACATTTTAACTGTTTGATTATTTTCAATGCCCATGGCCTGTAATACTACATTCTGAGGATTACCGCCATCGTCGGCTGTAAAGAAAGCAATATTACCACCTAGGCCATAGCGTACATTAGCGCCAGTGGCATAATGAACTATGCTAGAAAGTTGCTGGAATACATTACCTGTTCCTTGGCTACCAGTATAAGCAACAGCATTACGATATCCTAGGTAATCTCCGCTTTGTACTGGAGTTACTGTACCTGTAACTAAATTACCACGTGCGGCCGTAATTGTATATCCGCCAATTTTACCTGTGTCTAAGGTAGCATTAGTTAAAGTAGCTAATCCTAAGTTGCCAACAGCGGCACTATTGTATGATCCAAATCCGCTGATAATGTTTTGACCTGTGTCGCCGGCCATAGCAACATTAAGAGATGTTTGACCGCCACCATTTTGACCATAGCCAACAAACAATGTAGGAGTTGCTGTAACACCCGGATTAAAATAGATATTAGGATCACGTAGGCTAGCACGATTGCGTGACACATCAAAGATTTGATAAGTGTTACCACCATCGATACTGCTAATATCAAACAAATATTGACCAGATCCTGGTACTAAAGAATTATAAGATTGATCAAATGTAATAGTTTGTGTAGTAGAATTGTATCCAGCAATGTCGTTAACTGTGTCAATAATACTATTAGGTAGTGTTACAGTATGAGAAACGTTTTGAATATTAAGCCAAATACGCATTACACCGTAGCCCAATGCGCCAGCACCGACGCTAGTTGGCCAGTTAACAAAGTTTATACTAACAGGGCCTGTTGTGCTAATTTTTTGAAAATTAGCTACGTTGAAGTCTAGTGTAATTGATCCAGATAATGAACCTAGATCAACAAGTGTCTGTGTCCAAGACGCTAATTGTGGGCGGCGTATAACTGTGCCGGCCATGTCATTGTTCAGAGTTTGTCCTGTTAATGCACCCGATAAAATTGCTTTCCCTTGGATGTCCGAAATTTCACTTTGAGCATATAAAAAGTTATTTTTAATGTTTGTAAAATTGTCACGAAAGCCCTGACTAGGGTTATCCTGTCCGGCTACCGGGAAAGTACCGTCAATATTGTATGGGTTGATATTTGATGCCATTTAACTTTATCCTAATTTATTATAGTATTTATACGCCCGGACCGCTCCATGTTGCTAAATTAGCACGTAACCATGTTCCGGCACCAGTAATGGGATTAGTAGCAACGCATACATATAGGTAAGATGGGCTATACGCTACTTGTCCGGTCATCCCGGGCGCACTATTACTAACTGGTACAGTGGTAGTAGTCAATGAAATAGCAGAATTAGCCTGTAATTGACTAATTTCGGTTAGGGCTGTGGCAAAATTATTTCTAATATTGCTAAAATTGGTTCGAAAACCTTGTGTATCGTTGTCTTGTCCAGCGACTGGATAAGTGATATCTATATTACTTGGGTTGATATTTGATGCCATTAGTTAAAGACTCCGTAATGTGGAAATTTAAGATATTTATCTTGTGTTCCTGGTGCGTAATATTGATCTCTATTAGAGAAGAATTTAGTAGATCCCTTGTTAAAGGTTGTAGGGTTAGTAATGGCCTGGCTAGCTGTTAATGTTGTAGAATAATACGGCACAGTCAAACCCGGTATTAGTGTAGAATTGTATAATAATATAGAACCAGCATAACTCTTACCATTGGTAATTTGCACACGGCTATTAACCGGTACCGACATTAATGGTGTTAAATTTACAACTCCATTGACAATATTAATTTTCCACACTCCGCCTCGTTCGTTTTGTGATAACGGATTTACAATTTTTATTGCAGGAGGTATTGATGTATAATTTGGCTGTGGTGCTGTATTAAATGTTATAGTTAATGGACCAGTGCCCGATACTGTATAGGTAGATGGATCTTGCAACGCTTGGTTAACGTAGACTGATGTTACGCCAGTTAGTGATGATGATAATGTAAAGGAAGAAATACCACCGTTAGATGTAAACGATTGTTCGTTGGATCCGTTATAAACTGTTATAGTAGCAACGCCCGATGTAACTATCAAATTAGGTGGCGGATCATTGAAAATTAATTGTGATGGCTCCAGTATGTAAGAACCAACAGTCTGTAATACATCATTAACATAAACTTTGGCTGCAACTACATCACTAACCGTTTGGCTTAGCTGATATGTTGTGATGGTACTGTTACCGGTAAATGTATAAGTTGATTGGATTGACTGTAAGTATCCAGGAATAACATTATAGGTATCGTATACACCGTTGAATCCATTGGTTCCGCCGTATCCTTCTACACCAGGAGTTAATACATTATCGCCGATCCATGCGTCTGTATAATCTACCCATCCATCGTAGGGTCCAGCATTAACAAATTGTTCTTGCTTGGCAAATATCAATGTATCTCCGTTGGCAAAAGTAGTTATTCCGTCGAGTCCACCAGCGGCATTAATATAACTTACAGGACGACCGTTAATTTCTGCAAATGGTATGTTAACTGCATAATTTACTTCGGCCACTAGTGCACCGACGTTATTTTTAGGCAATGCATCGAATGTAGTTTCTTTGCCAAGATTAAATGTACCCGATGATACATTAAAGTTTGATGTGTAATAATTATCAACTTGATAACGATCAACACTAAACTCAACATTATTAAAATTAATTCCTGAATTGCGTAATCTGTAGGCAATTAGTTTACTTGCACCCGGGATAGTATAGGCCAGTACTATGGCTTTAGTAAATCCAAGCGGCGCTGAGAATTTACCAGGTATTGCCGGGTCTGGTTGATTGCTGGTCATCCATGATGGTAATGTACTTTGGTCATAATATCCAACACCTTGTGCTAATCGTGTGATCATATTGTCACTGTTGTTAGGGTATATAACTTTAGGATAAGTAATTCCGTTGGCAATGTATGGGTTAGAAATCTGAGTTGACAAATCAACACTTATCGGTGCACCAAGTCCTGCAGAATTTTCTTCAGGATCGATAACATCAATATAAACTAATTCATATTTAATATTGTAAAACTCGTCTAGTACTACAGCGGTTTTAATGCTGTCAAAATTGTAATTTTTAGTCCAGTGGTTTAAGGCAATCGCTTGTTCGTAAGCAAGCACGTCTTGAGCGTTTAGTCCAGTTAAGAATAACATTCTAATTTGTTTGTTAACGCCAAACCACGGATCGTTAGGTCTATAAATTAAGTTAGGATTGAATATTTCTGTATTGGATACAATACTGTTGTATATTTGACGTTGGTCAAATGCCGGCATTGCTTCAAGATAAAGATTTACATACGGTTTAATATCATTGATAGCCAACGTCAATGTAAATGTCTGAGTAGAGCTTGCTGAACCGTCTAGTGTACTTGCTGTTACAGTGAATGTATAAGTGCGGTCAATGGTCATGTTACCGCCATCAAATGTACAGGTATAATCATCTAAACTAAATGCTTCGAAACTTACACGACCACTTAGTTCGCCAGTTGGTAATAATTCTAATCCTTGCGGCAATTTTGCCGGAACTCCGGCTTTGTCTACTAGAGTATAAATTAATTGACTACCGATAGGAGAATGAGCAACAACACTCAGTTCACTTACGCTTCCGTTGGTAATGGTTCCTAGGTTAGCACTGCTTACCCAAGTTACAACGTTGTTAATATCGCCAGCAACTGGCAATGTAAAGAATTTTGGTACGCTAGTATATACTACGTTAGCAACTGTTTTACTAACAACTACACCAAAATTAAATGTTTGGAATGAACTGGCTTGTGGAGTAATATTACCGTACAGCCATCCTGTAGTCGCATCTAATAACAGACCCGGTAGGTTACTTACAGCCGACAAGGAAGGGTTAAAACTATCAAACGATCCTGGTAAGAAGTCGTTGGATGGATTGTGTCCATTTAAATATGTGTTGTCAAACAGTGGATCAAACGGCCCAGAGTCAAATGTATCTGCTACGTTGGCAATGTTGTAGGTAATAGTATCACCTGCAAAGTCGTGGCCTTGAAACTTATAAGCATAGTGACTGCCTTGTCGTCCAATTGGCAATGTAGATATAGAATCTTCAAGTACTGGAATATAGACGTTACCTTCGTCAACTGTTAAAAATGTATTATTAACAGGATTCAAACTGTCTGCTGTCCAGCTAGTACGTGCTACAACCAGTAAGGTATACTTTTGTGTGTCGTAGTTTGCACCATCAAACGCCTCTACTGTAAAAGAAAAATTTACACTTTGGTTTAATTGGTTAAAGTCAAACGGACCATAATCATAATTTTGTTGGTTGACAATAGTACCGTTAACAAGACTATCACCATCAAATCCAGCCGGTCCCCATTGGGTATTAACTAATTGCATAGGTTCGATGTAACCACTAATCAAACCATTTTGATCTAGCGTCAAACCAGGGGGTAACTGACCATCAACAATATTCCAACTCACTGGTATGGTAACACTACTTTCAACTACTGTTAATTGTTGACTAAAATATGTGCCATCAAATACGGTGTTTAATATTGTATTGTTTCCTGTGGTAGGATAAATTATTGGACCAGATACGTTTGTAACGGTTATACTAAATGCTCTGTCGCTAATTTGACCTAAGGTATTAGTGGCCCGTACTGTAAAATTATAAGTATGGTTTTGATCAACAGTAATAGAATTTAAAAATGTTGGTACACCAGTTAAGTATCCTGTAGATAATAACTGCATACCAGCTGGTAATTCACCAGATACAAAACTATAAGTGATGCTTGATCCGTTGACTGTTTCTGCTTGTAATTGCAAATTATAGTATTCGCCGTTGGGTACTAAACCTAAGCTACCAGCTGGTGTAACCCAGGCAAAGTTACCGTTTACTATATTGGTTAGAATAATAGTAAATGCTCGGTCAGGATTAATATTTCCAGATTCATCAACTGTTAATGTATTGTCGCTGCTAGACATACGAACAACAAAATTATAATTTTCTGTTGTAGATGTGTTTATAGTAGGCCAGACCGGAGTGCCGGATATTAATCCCAATGGACTCAAAGTTAATCCAGTTGGTAAACTTCCATGTATCAGTGTAAAGCTAGGAGTCGCGCCAGTGTTAGTTAAATCAAATGATTGTAACTGAAATGACGCAGGATCTCCTGCTAAGAAATTAGCAATACTACCTGATGGTGTTATCCAGCATTGTGACATATTATAATATTACCGCGGTAATTACTTTTTCGCCTTCGCTTGAATTAGTTTCAAGTGCCTTGGCAAATACAGCTTGACCGTATGTGGTTGTTGTACCAACACTAACTGCATATCCAGGACGTGCGCCGCAGGTTACTAGACTATCACCTTTGGTAACAGGACCTACCACGTTAACAGGAACACGACCACGCAATGCAAGTGCAACTACATTAGGACCAGTTAATCCGCCATTCATTAGGTGTGCAGGATCAGTAGACACAGCGCCAGCAACACGAGCGTCAGCAAACTCTGTGGTTGTGGTAACTTCGGCAGATCCACCAAATACTATAACAGTACCGGCCGGGTATGCAGCATCGGCTTGATAGTTTTCTGCTAAGTCAGCGTATTGTGCATGGGTTGAAACACCGTAGTAAGTATTAAACCACGAACTTGAACTACCTAAATTATAACTTACGTTGGCGCTTGGTATTAAACTTGCACCAATATTTAATTGAGAATTAAAAGTAGATTGCCCATTAAATGTAACTGCTGTGCTTGTTGTGGCACCGCGACCAGTAACAGTAGCTAATGTGCTAGTGTCGTTAACGATAACTGTCTGATTACTTACACTAGTAGTAATATCAACACCACCATCGATGTTCAATGTTTGTGTTGCAAATGCTATAGTACCAGTTCCAACGTTACCAGAAATATTAGCACCGGTTGGAATAGGTGTTGTAGTTAATGCGGTAATGCGACCATAGACGTCAGTGGTAACAACAGGAACAGCACTGGCTGAGCCAATGGTAATAGCACCAGGTCCGTGTGTGGTTAAGTTAATAGTACCTGCACTAGATGATGTTGTTAGATTACCTGCGCCAGTGCTTGTACTTACAACACGAACACCGTTATCGTATATGCCACGAGCATATAGTGTATTTGTTGATGCGGTATTACCACTAATGTTTAATCCAGTCAATGTGCCAAGACTTGTTACGTTTGGTTGGGACGAAGAAGTTGTAGTTAATGTACCGGTTAATGTTGATGCGGTAATACCGTTAGTAACAGCTAAAGTTCCTAGCGTGCCGACGTTAGTGATGTTAGGTTGGTTCGCTGTTAGTAAAGTACCTTGAACGTTACCATTTAATTGTGTAGCTGTCACGTTACCAGCTGTCACGTTACCGGTAACAGCTAATGATATTAAAGTACCAACAACAGTAATGTTAGATTGATTGGCTGTCATTACAGCACCGTAATGTGGTCCAACAAATCCACCAGCGGTAATATTACCTGTTACACCTAAACTTGTCAGACCAATAATTTGACTAACATATACGTTACCAGATGCAGTAATATTTGTTGAACTAATAGAACTAGAAATAATACTTGGTGTGTTTAATGTACCACCAGTGGCAATAGTAAGATTTCCCAATTGGCCAACACCAGTAATGTTAGGTTGGTTAGCTGTTTGTATTGTGCCATAGTATGGTCCTACAAATCCAGGTGCATATATATTACCATCTGTTTTTATCAAGCCACCGGTTATGTTCAAACTACCTGTGGTGTTTATGTTACCAGTAAAATATTGGCTACCAACAATAGTGCCACCTGCATAACTAGGAGTTCCAAAGGTATTGATTAATCCTGTTGTGATAACCAAACTTCCGTTGGAATAAATGTTTCCACCTGTGTAAAGGTTTCCGTTGATATTAGTATTGCCTGTAATAAATGTATTACCAGAAATACTTGTATTGCCGGATACGATTAGCGTGTTACCGCCCGGTGTACTCGATGAATTACTTAAGAAGGCACTGCCAAAGTGTACGTTACCATATATACCGCCAGCAACAATATTGTTACCTAAGGTGGCATCGTTGTTAATAAATTTATAAACAAAGTCATTGGTTGTATATTGGTGACCGAAGAAAGCATAGGTTCTAGTATTAGTAAAATCTGAAGAAATGTTACCAAAGATACCGGTATCTTGTATATCACCAGGGAAAGCATTTGCGTGGATTTTTAATAGTCCAGCGTCAACCGTAGTAGTTGTTCCGCTTTGTACCTGGTTTTGGAAATAGATAGTTTTAAACTGTCGAGTTGGGCTACCAAGATTATATAGACCATCGGCAATAGGAACAAACGAACCACCGACGCTAATGTCTCCACCATTATTAGCTTGACTACCGTAAACTGTAGTAATGTTAGCGTTGTTAATATTTGCCCAATTTGGAGCATTAAGAGTAATATAAACGTTGGCGTTATTAAAATCTGTAGGACCAGCTGTGCCATTTAAGAAAACTGATAAATTTGCAAAGTTTGTGTCTACTTTAGTAAAAGCAGCATAGATGCTGTCGCCACTGCCGTCGTTGGGCTTGGACCCGGTGTATATTGTAGTAATACTGTTATTTTGCCAAATTGACATAGTTCAAATCCTTATATACGTTATTTATCGGATTTGACTAAAGGTGTGTTTTGAGCTAGTATGGGCTAAAACTTGATCCGCAACCGCAGGTAGTTTGTGCGTTTGGGTTTTTTATAGTAAATTGTGCTCCATAAACATCATCTTTATAGTCTACTTCTGCACCTTGTAAATAACCACCGGACATAGAATCTACTAGAACATGAACGCCATTAACTTCAATATTCCAGTCGTCTTCGTTCTGTTCTTCATCCAGGGTAAAGCCGTATTGCATACCCGAACATCCACCACCTTGAACAAAAACACGTAGTTTAATGTTGGGGTTATTTTCTTCTGCAAGAATATCTTGTATTTTTGTCACAGCTGAGTCAGTAATTGTAAGCATATTAATTTTCAGGTCCTAAACTTGCTCTGTATGCTGACGATATATCCCACCATTCACCGGGGAAAAATTCTACTTCAAGCACACTAGCGGGTACCACTTTTGGTACTATAATTTCGTTGTCGTCGCGTTCAATACCTGCGGGATTTTTAGGATATGTACCAAACAATTGAACCAAATCTGCCCAACGAACACGGAACATAGTAGCTTCTGATTTGTCTACGTGATAATAACAGTCTGCCGGATCATAGGCAAAATATACCCCAGGCCCAGCGTAACCTTGTTCGCTTGGACGTAAACCTTGACGAGCTATGCTGTGTAATCCTTGACTTTGATTGGGCAAATAACTAGCATGGTAAACATATTCACCGGGAACCCGGCTTTCCCGAAGAATATCGTATAATCTCATAGACGGCGATTAATAGCGTCCCAGTCCATGATGCGCCATAGGTTATCTAAATACTTTGCTTTATCACTATGATAGTCTAGAGCCCAGGCATGTTCCCACCAGTCGACTAGTAAAGCAATGTCTGTGCGTTTAGCGTGATTATGTATAGTTTTAATTTGTCCAGATTTACTTAGATATATCCAACCTGAACCTTGTATTTTCATTGCTTCTTCTTTGAACTTGGCCTTGAAGTCAACAAAGTTTTTATGATTGCGTTCGATTAGACTTAGGATAACACCCTTAGGTTGGCGTGTGCCGGGACTACGAAATTGTGCAAACCAAATAGCGTGTAAGAAAGCTCCGGCTTCATTGAACGTACGATCGCCTTCGCCTTTGTTATAACGGTCAACATAACCTTTATATAACTTATCGTAGTGATTGTCAATGGTGTTTTTGCTTGTTACGGGGCTGAGTGCAGTGTGAGCATAAGGCAACTTAATGCGTTCTAACTCAACGGTGCTTTTAGCTTCTAAGAGGTCTATAGTATTACGGATGTCCATACTACTATTTATTTGTTGCGATAAACTACACGGCCTCGGGTAAGATCATACGGGCTCATTTCTACATCAACTCGATCGCCCATTAATATGCGTATATTATTCTGACGTAATCTACCACCGATTACTGCTATAATTTTATGTTCGTTTTCTAATGTAATTCTAAACATTGCATTAGGTAACACTTCGTCCACTGTTCCGGACATTTTAATGATGTCGTCTTTTGCTATTTTAACTCTCCTTTATATGGGTATATTATTTAGCAATATCCGTGATGCCGTGCAACATCTACACACATTTGAACAAACTCATCGACTGTCATAGTTCCACGTGCTTTATTAATCAACTGACTAGTAACTTGTACATTTTTAAGACTGTACCCGTATCTGTTATCTATGCGATCTAAACTAGGACTATCGGGGTGACATATTTCTAATACTAAGTCTCTGCCCGATAATTCACAATTTTTAGTTTCAATGAGTAATTTTTCAGCAGTTGATGTTGGGATATTCCACGCAAGACCTCGGTCTCGTAATGCTGCACTTTTCTGTTTGCTTACTTTACGTCGTATGTAATATGCAGGATCTTTGTTTAATTTTTGTTTAAGTTTGGTATTGCGTTTTTTTAAGTAATCGGGATCTTCGATTAACTTATTTTTATACCATTCTTTTGTATCACTCATATTATCTCCGCATTGTTGAAATGGCTACTGCTTCTTCGTTTGAGAAAATAGGAACAGCATTGGACTTGTGCATAGTACCAATACCTTTGATCTTGTCGCCGGTATAGACTTTGTCTGCAGGCTTGGTACATGGCACCCAACCAGTATCTCGGCTGTTGATTTCGGGCATTTCGCGTCCAGGGGGTACAGTAAACCTATAGGAATCAGCTAAATTACCCTTGGTATTTTTAGCTTTGACTTTGGGAGTATTCTTTGTAATACCATGGGATTTAAGTAGGTTAGCCCAGGACTCTTGCTGTAGCTCATACTTACGCTTAGCCTCAGCACTAGCCCATTTTCGCTTACCTTTTTGTTTGCCTGTGGTACTAAGCCACGGACCTTCGAGATGCATTGTCATAGTAAGTATTTTACGAGTTTTTGGATTTCTTGTCAAGTTTAACGGCTTTAACTTCAGCTACGGCAGTTTTTAGGGTTTCTGCGTAGTTAAGCGCCTGTTGTTCTGTCATTAGAATATCTGCTTCATACTCAACATAACCTTGGGTAAGTAAACGCCAAATGATTTGAAATCGATTAAACTTCCACCATTGTGTTTTTAGTTTGTTGTAGATAGTAACAGACACAGTACCGGGCCCATCGGCTGTGACCCAAACATTGTGTACACAATCACTTCCACAGCAATCGCAAGGAACAATATAAGTTTTTGTGTCGCCATAATCACGACTTAATAAAATACCTTCTGCTGGTTTTTGTGCTTTCATTTCATTGCCTTAGATAAAGATTCTGCATCTCGAAATTTCTGCAGAGTATAATCTGGTCCAGATAATATACCGTCCTTGCATAAAAATACGTGACCGTTAAAACGGGATTTAATTACTTTATAAATTTCTTCCCTGCTACTGCCTTGTGCTAAAAATTGATTAGTTTCGGAGTCAAACCAATATTCTATCCCACGATCAACTTCAACTTTAACCTCATGAATACAACTGGCAATGTGTTTAATAGCACGTTGCCTTAACTGTATTTTTTGTTCTAGATGCACTTTGACTAATAAAAATCCAAAATACATAATTACGCATAATACAAGTATAGTAGTTAGGTCCATTAAATGTCAAATCCAAAGTTAGGGTCAAATTCTTCTGCACGTTCTTCGTAGCCTTTGTAACCACGTGGGTTACACATAATACGAGTACTACCGATCATGTAGTCAAATACATCGTGAGTATGTCCGTGTGTCCATACCTTGATCTGCGGGTTAGCTAAGATAAACTCTGACAAGTCGCTACTGTAAGCGCCGTTCATTAAAGTATCTCCTGCATAACGAGGTTTGATACTGGCTTTACTAGGTGCGTGGTGTGTTACCACAACAAACTTTTGATCAAACTTATTTTCAACAGCTTCTGCAATGTATTGCTTTGACTTGAAATGATCTTCTACTGTTTTTTCCGGAGTAAGTCTGTGATAAACATTCTTAACTTCGTTAAACATAGTTACCTGACGATAATCATTCATTTGCCCTTGCATATGAAACATAGTCAATGGATCAGCTTTGTTCATGTCGGTCCATAGTGTAGCACCTACAAAAGTTACATCATCAATGGTGTGTGTTTGATTTTCCAATAGGGTTACGTTGTCGGGCAACTGACCGGCAATATGTGGATAGGTCTTTTGGTACTGAAATCCATAGTGTTCGTGGTTGCCCATGACCATAATGACTTCGCGATACTTGCTACATTCTTCTTCAAAGAAGCGATAGTAACGATCGGGACGCTGATCTTTACGCTCATGTTCAAGCAAAACCATATCTTTATTGTACATGTCCTTTTTTAAATGACGTGCTTCGCACACATCGCCAGAGAGAATTAATACATCGCCGCCGGGCAATGTAAGATCGGAAAAATCGAGATGTAGGTCCGACATTAAGTTAATACGCATTTTTAATCCCAAAGTGCTTGATAATATTTTCCAAATAGGCATAGGCCAGTTTGAATACGTTTGTGTACTTTTTTAGCACCATCATAATCATACTTGTAAGTGTGATCCGGCTGCTCTTCCCAACGGTACATAGTAGCCTTACCGTTTTCGTCCCATTCACAGGCAACTGTTCGGTGACTCATTTTACCTGTGCGGAAGTCATCTTCCCAATTAGTATCAACAATATGTTCAAAGGCCCAGATCATTTCATTGAGCACCCAGTCCCACCGCTTAAAGTGATTGTCATCGGTATCCCATTCGTTGGCCTTAGGTGGGGCACTTGTACTACGCAACTCTTTAGGCACATCTTTGTCATCAACAAAAGGAGCACCGTGTTTAGTCTCTTGCAACTGACGGAGCATAGGCAAGATAATAGGACTTAAGGTATGGTCCATTGACCAAGTGTCCCAACGATCAATCTTTACATAATTAATTTCTGGATGTACAAAATCAAGAAACTTGTGCAATGCGCCACAAATTGGATCTAAAAAGTTAACCCAGCGAACGTATCGTCCCTTGCCTGTGTCCTCATGATCATAAAAGACATCATCGTCTTTTTCCCAAAAGCAAACTGCCTTTAGGATAGTGTACGGCGACAACCAATGGTTGCGTGGTTTTGAAATATAAATTTTCATTTACTGCTTATTGTTTAGTTTATCTTTTGATTCTAAAATACCGGCTTGAGTCAAAATCATATTATACAGGCAAAATGCCATCAATGCAACACCTAAGGCAACTAACATCTGTGTTCCGGTAGGATTGAAGTAGTCCAATGCTAGTCTTGTACCGGCGGCTACCACAGACATACCAGCAACTAATGCCAAAGTTTGAATGGTTGCTTTTACTACATACTTATTTACTTTCATTTTACATCCTTTTCCGAAGTTATCATTAATCTTTTACTACACTTATATTTTAACACTCTTTCCTTTTTTGGTCAACCAAGAAACTGTGCTATATGCAATAAAAATACCTATTAAAATCAACATGATACAGCTAATAGGCCTGTCAATAAACGGGCTAAAGTCCCCGCGGCTAATCATCATTTCCCTACGAAAGTTTTCTTCTAGCATAGGCCCTAGTATAAAACCCAACATTAACGGCGCTGATTCTAGCCCTAGCTTGAGGAAAGTGTACCCTAGCACACCAAATACCGCAGTGGTATAAACATCTTCTATGTTATTGTTGGTACTGTAAGTTCCTATACAACAAAAAAACAAAATACACGGAAATAAAACACTATACGGAATTTTAAACACGCTTAGCCAAAGCCTAACCATTGGCACATTTAATATTAATAAGAATACATTACCAATCCACATTGACGCAATCAATCCCCAGAATAGTTCTGGGTGCTTGTCAATCATCTGAGGCCCTGGTACAATACCTTTGATCATTAATGCACCCAGCATCAGGGCCATAACAGCATTTTCTGGAATACCAATTGACAGCAAAGGAATAAAACTTGTACGTGCCGCGGCTTCATCTGCGGCGGCTTGACCAGCAACTCCTTCTATTGCTCCTGTACCTATTTCATCTCGATATTTAGAAAACTTTTTATCTACAGCATAAGCACCATATTGAGCAATAGTAGGACCTCCGCCGGGCAACAGTCCTAATATGCTACCAACCGCACTACCACGTAGGGCACTAGGAATAATACGTTTAAACTCTGCCCAGGTTGGAATCAATTTGATATTGCCCGTAAACGGAGTTCGTTCGTTTCGCTTGTCAAGGTTAGTTATAATCTCAGCTAGACCAAAACACCCAATGGCAATACTAACCATTCCTATACCGTCGGCTAAAAAAGACAAGCCCATTGTATATCGCATTGCACCACTGTTGACATCTGTACCGACACTACCTAACAGTATACCGATAGCAACCATACCAAGGCCACGTAGTAAGCTACCTGTAGTAACAAGACTTACGCATACAAATCCCAACAACATCAACATTACATATTCTGTGGGCCCAAACAGAAAGGCTATTTCTCCCAATGCTGGAGCAAACAGCACAACAATTACAGCACTAACAGTACCGCCAATGAAACTACTAACACCGGCTGTAAACAATGCTAGGCCTGTGCGACCCTGTAAATGCATTTGATATCCATCTATGCAGGCAATAATGCTGCTTTGATGCGGTATTTTCATTGTAATAGCACTTACGCTATCGCCATATTGTGCTCCGTAGTAAATGCCGGCTAGCATAATCATTGCACCGGTTGCTGGCATACTATAAGTCAATGGCAATAATAAACTAATAGTAGCAATCGGTCCTAGGCCGGGTAATAAGCCAATTAGGGTACCGATAAAACAACCAAGGGCACAATACATTAAATTTTGTACAGTCAACGCATGACCAAAGCCCATTGCAAGGTGATTTAATATGTCCATCATAGTGGTAAATTCATTCCTAGTATATATTTGAATGCTAACATTACTACAGTTAGTCCGATGATTATTTTAATAACTCTGACCATTGAATACTCTGAAGCGGCAAACGATGCTACAGCTATCAACACCGACGTGCCGGCTATCATACCTAGGTATTGTGTAACAATAGCAAATCCTACTAGGCTCACTATAATAATCGTAATATTTTTTAATTTAATTTCTACCGGTTCATCTTGCGATAATCGATTTTTAATTAGGGTAATAACACCTAACACAAACAGTATAGTGCTAACAACCAATGGATAAAATCCCGGTCCTGCTTCTGATACTGTACCTAATGTATATTGCAAACTACCTATACCAAATACTAGTCCTAATGCTATAAACAATAAACCAGTTACCGATGATTTAGTCATTCGTTGCCTTCTATTTTATCTAATGTATTTTTAGCCACCCAACCAAGGCGACCTTCTGGATCCATGCGTTGTATATCTTCTAGTGCAGTATACATGATTTCTTTTTCTTCTTCAAGTTTATATACACGATTTCTTAGGTTGCTGGCATCTAGCCATGATCCTACGGCCGAAATAAAACGAGCAATTAACCAAGACCAATTGATCATTTAAACTTTAAGGTAAATGCTGTAGCATCCGGTTCATCAATAAACCAAAATGCCGCTACGTAATCGTGCTCGTAACTTGCATCGGATGTATCTACTAACTCCGACCACATTAAACTTAAATCGTTTTCCCTACACCATTTCTTCATCCGCCACATTACAGTCTTAGGGTCAGCTATTAATACTTGATGGCATTGATCAAGTAAGTGTTGCGGGGGAGTTAAGTCAATATTGTTTACGTACATTATGAGTATTTCAGCTTATAAATTAAAAATTTATGTTCATCTATAATTTCAAATGTTTGCCCAATCATACTATCCGGGCGGTGTATGCGGAATCCGTAGGCGTCTTCCAACCAAGTAGCAAAACCATCTAGCTCAAACTTTCGCCCTTCTGCTATACGTAGATTATCGTATTCAGCTTTAGCCATCTGTAGTGTACGCCAATGATTGTATTTGTCTATTCCATCTGGGGCTTTTACACCACCAAGTAGAGTGTCCATCTTTGTTTCAAGGTTTGCGTATAGATGATTGTTATTTGTCATTTCGTAACCTATCAAAGTCATCACCATATACATAAAATCCGCCACCGGGGCTCAGAACAAACTTACGCCAAACTGTATCTCCGGCTTTGTACCAATGTCCGTTAATTTTCTTGGGCAACAACTTTAGTCGATATGGTTCCCAGGGATTTTTAGGCGGGTCAAGATCATCGACAATGATTGGTTTCCCGGCTCTTCGTCTTGGGCTACTTGCCGCAACTTTAAAAGCTGGTCTCATTCTAGGTAATACTGCAGCCACTAATGTTTCTCCGCAAGAATTTCAAACATTGTACCGTACTCAGTAAAGGGTTCGTCAACAAATCCAGTATAACGCCAAACAATACGTTTATAGCACTTACTAAGCCAGATCCACTGACCCGTAATAGTGCGGTGAGGAAAGATGGCAAAACTTGGCCACCAGTCTATTTGTACTGTGACTATTCGTCCAACTTCAGTATCGGGTAATAGGTAGGGTTTCATCCAAATTTCAATCTAAATATAACTGCATCTCGCTCATTAGCAAACCAATAACAATCTTCGTGCGGACCTTCCACAACCACTGCCATAGCAATATCTGGAAAATCCCTCCACCATGCAATATTCCATTCTCCTATGTTAGCCAATAACCATGGCTCGCACTCGCTATAGTGACGATAAGTATGCACAGGTATTGTAAGTATAGGGTCGCGATCTATAGCCATCTTAACTTAAACATTGTAGCATCTTCTGCTCGTTCAAACAACCACTTACCATTATGCTCTTTGTAGTCTCCGGTGCAGTTTTCATCAGCCCAGGTCATAACATCAATCCACGGTTTATCCGGACCGTACTCTATTTCGACTACAACAAACCCACGCATTCTTACCATGATGTCGCACATGAGATCAAAGTCCATAGACTTGCGAGACTCATCGGCTAGAGATTTGGTTATTTCTCCCTCGATGTCAACGTCAGATATGCTCATCCCCACCGCAATACAAATAGTGTACGATCAGCATCGTTTTCAAAATGTAAAACCATACCTTGCTGTCTGATTCCGTCCCCGTGTTCTCTCATCCATTCTTCTATTGCTGCTTGATTTAGCGACCAGTGTACATAGTCTTCGATGATAAGCAGAAGTTCGCCGGTTGTTGGGCTCTTAGCTGGGATAAAACGTCCACCTGTTTCCAATTGAATTACTCCATTTAAAAATGTTAACTCTCCACCGTTGTGTTCTACTGTAACCTGCTCAAGTGTGGGCGTTATTTGTTTATACGTTTTTTTCAAAGCTGAAAGTTGCTCTCAATAAAGGTTCATGTGGTTGATCACTGCGACTTTGTACATAAATCTGCCCGTCGGGGTAATCCATTGTTAGGTACCATGCTAGGTATTTTCTATTATATAAATTATTTTCCCTAAACAACAATTCACTTCCAATGTTGGGTAATTCCATATGGCAAGGAACATCGTTGCCTGCTAAGGTACGCATTAAATTTTCATGTTGTAATTCTTTATATGTCAGCGGTTCTACTTCAATGCTGTTATATAACCCAAGGCGGATAGCCTTGTACATTAGTGGACCGAGATCGCAGTCTCTTATAATAATTTGCCGAGTAAGTGTTTTCATTTATCAATCCATTGATTAATTTTTGCTTGTGCTGTTGGTTCCCACTCTTCGTAGAACAGATGCATTTCTCCTTGACTGCCTAAATCACCATCTTCTCGCATAATTCGACTAATCTCAGGAAAGAAGTTTAAAAATGCTTGTCCTAATCTATAGTTGGGAGTTTGTAATTTTTGCCAAGCATAATGCTTAAGGAACTCCTCATACTGTGCTTGAGTAATCTTATACTGATATGGATTCATAGTCTTTCAATATCCTGTGCCTGTAGTTTTATCCAAGTAAATTCACGTTCGGCAACAGGAGTCAGTACTTCCCGACCAAGACTTTCCACTAGGTAAGTACCATTACCGTTTTGTAACCAAACACGGCTGCTGTGCTTAACAGCTTCGTCGTGCATTTTAAATTCGTAGCTCATAGCTTCACCGGGATGAAAATTATAACGTGCTAAGTATCGCACATTGCGACCAAATACTGTAACGTCGGGTTTAATTTCGTAATAGTAATCCATCATAACCACTTTATCCTAAAATATGTTGCATCTTGCGGATTTTGAAATCTAAACGCAAATCCCTCTGTACTTTTAAAACCGTGCAGATGATATTCATCGCCTGGGGCTGTTTCTAACCACTCTAGAATTTCTCGAATCGGCATACGAGAACCAGTCTTTAATATGTCGTCCCATAATATGATAACTTCGGTCCAGTCAGGCGGCGGCCAAAATTCTACTTTTTTCACGTGTGCAATGTAATATAAGAATTCCAAAATTTGTAGATTAACTCACTGTTATAATCATCAAATTCTAATACCCAATACAATTTACGCATCATATTGTCAAATGCCTGCCACTCAAAGAATGTATTGTCTACATCAATCATAAAACTATCTAGCTTAAAAAAATCTTGGTCTTGATAGTGATACTGACGAGAAAAATCATAGTCGTCATCATCTTGTCCTGTAGACTTCAATGCTCGGGCACGATCCCTAAACACATCAAAGTTTTTAAATTCTATAATCGTAGCGGTAGGATGTACTAACAAATACTTCATTGCTGTACGATAATCGTGGGTTATAATACAACTGTTTTTATTGTTGTTTGCTAATATATTAACTACATCCAGGCGAGCAACTTTTTCTTTTAAATCAAGTATGCTGAGTTGTTTGTAATCTTCTTCATCAATGCCGTAAAGTTGGAAACAACCGTACTCATAGTTTAACCAATCTTTCATATGTTCTGCATTGGGCAGGCTTTTCATAACTACAGATAATTTAAAATCATAATATCTCTGATCGTATTTTTTCATCTTAGATTCTAAATCAGCAATACGTGCGTCTTGTGCTACACAATGGCGACTGAGAGCCAGGCAATTAGATATAAATTTGCCACCTACAAACTTAGGATATATTAATAGTATCATTTAAGTCTTTACAGTCCACTTTAATTTAAAGTAAGTATAGTCATGTTCTTCTAACTCGCCCATAATAGCTATACGATACCCGTATGTTTCCGGATCGGGGTTACAAAAGAAAACAGATTCGCCTATAGCATGCTCCATACACCAATGGCCCATTTCTGTTTGTTGCCATTCGTGTATAGGGAAAGCCGCATACAAGTAAGGGTCCTCTACGTCACCCATACGAATTGTATGTAGGCAAGTTTTAATGTTCATTGGTTAATCATGTCTGCTACAAATTCTGCTGTATATTCTTCAGCATATCTACGATGCCCTCCCGTTTTAAGTTGAAACATAAGTGCATCATTTTCATCATCGAATGTAAAATCCATCCAATCGTGTGTGGGATGAAAACTAACCTTATCGCCAGGTAGGCCATAAGTTTCAACAGTCCAGGCAAGTAGCATATTCCACTCTTCGCCTGTGCTTGTTTTTGTGTCCCAAGGTACTCTAATTGTTATCGTCATTCTTTGCCTTTAACATGCGCCAAGCAAGTGGATCTCTACGTTCCCAACAACCAAAAAACTTTTTCTTTTTCTTACTATATCTAAGCCAGATGTACCAACGATCTAAACTTAATGTAAAGCCAATGCTACCAGTATCTTTATAATGATAAATGGATAGTCCAGGCTTAATGTTTTCGCCCTCGTTACGCCACTGTATCATTGTATCCACCTTAGTCTGAATAGTGTTTCACTTTCTGCGTCGGGTAAATAAAACCTATAATTATATCCGGGGAAGCCGGTTAAAAAACTCCAATGATCTGTTCCAAAATGTCGATTACACCAGTGAATGATGCTTTCTATTTGTTCAGGTTTAAAATGAAACGTGTTAAGTACTACGCAATTAGATTTAGAGTTCATGTACTATTTTAACATGAAATGCCTTTACTGGTCTTGCTTTTTGAGTATGTCCCATACTCGTTTTTGTTCCAGGAACTTCTTTTCGAGCTCGCGATATTGCTCAGCGGCCTGTTTAAGTTCTTCAAATTCTTGTTCAAGTTTAGTGTTTCGGTTTAGTTGACCCGGGATAAGCAAGGCTTCTTCGATTGCCTGTATAGCTTGGCTAAGACTTTTACCATTTATCTCAATGTCGGCTTCTCGACCTTTGAGTACCAATTTACCCGATCCGTTATAATCGCCGAGGCCAGCGACGCTGGCTGTGGTTACCCATGCCGTATCTCCAGCGGTTGCTGTTAATATTGGTCCAGACAAAGAAGCGGCCGACCCACCATTGGCTATGGTTACGTTTGCATATGAATATGAGGGATCGGGAATTTTGGTAGTGTAGTACGACATACTGCAAGTATAGCAAAACTACAGTCTAGAAGTCAACAAATCTACGAGTCATTAATAGCCAACCTAGTTGGCCAAAGTCTTGTTCAATTTCGTCGGTTACATAGCTTTCTTCTACAAAACCAGTAAAGTCTGTGCCTTTGAATCCGGTACCCGAGCAATACCAATCTATGTAACTGTCGTCTTCGCGAACGTCAGCTACAATGTTAGCGGCATAGCGCCAAGTACATTCCCAGTGTAGATTAGTTAGGATTCCCCAAACGTCTTTGGGTTGATATTGATTATTACACAATGCCGCATATAAATTTTGAGCGTAGACTTCTTGTTTACGGATTTTGGTAATGATCCAATCCGTGCCCCTGATATCGCGTTCTAAGTTAAAAACTTTTCTTGGCATATATTACATATTTACTACAGCCAAGAAAAAAGGACACCTAAGTGTCCTCTTTTGACAGTTTTATTACTGGCTTATGAACTTGTTAAGTTTTTCAGCTTCAGCAACAATATCGTCGGTACTTGGAAAACTTGGCAGAGTTGGATAAGGAATAGTACCCTTATTTTCATCTGACATTTTGGAATAAAACTCATCTTTAAGTGCATCGCGTCTGGTATAGACCGGTTCAAATAAAGAATCTTTGGCGAGTTTTAGTAGTTCGAGACGGATCTCGTAAGGTGTTTTGCTCATATTTTTCTCCTTTGTGTGTATGTGTGTGTTAAACACGAGCTTGTAGCTGTTTGCTACAAAAATATTTAGTAGAAGTTTGTGTGGTCATAAAAAAAGCACTCCGAAGAGTGCTTTAGTACACAATTACCTAATTTAGGCAACTAGACCAGCAGCGATTGCTTTGTAAGCAATAGCAACCATTTTACGGCTTGCTTCACCATGACGATATTCGGTAACTTTAACGCCATTGCCTGCAACACGCTGGTTACCGTAAATAGCATAGCCACGAGCGCGGATATCGCTAATTGTTGCGGTTGGGTTCTTGATACCAAAACGCTTGGAAATCTGAGCTGGGCTCAAAGTTTCACGGTTCATAACCAATGCTTGGAACAACTTACCCTGTTTGGTTTTCAAATCAAACTTTTTCAATTTCACAGTAATATTACTCATTTAGGTCTCCTTTAGTTGAGTTCGCTTAAAATCTTAAGCATGTGTCTATTATGCACGATTGCATAGGTGATTGCAAGAACTAATTTAACCATTTAGCTTGACCAATAAATATGACTATGATTAACGTTTTTCGAGACCGACCAAGGTGGATACCAGAAGAAGATACAGAAATGCTAGAATGGTTAGACATCATTTTTAGCAATGCTGAATATCAAGTAGTCACCGATATAACAAAATCTGACATTGGTTTTATAACCAATTTGCAAGTCAGCCAAGTATTTCACGACCTAGATGCCAAAGCATCATTGATAGAATACTATGCCCAACACAGTCGCTTGGTGTTTATTATAGAAACAGAAATTAATACCAGCATAGTTAATCTAATCAAGTCTGTTCGATCCAGCAATGTTGTCTGGGTAGTCCCGGGATTTGTTCAACATTGTACAAATACAATACACCACGGTTGGCATATTAACCAAACTACCAAAGTATTTAATCTTCATCCACTGGCATTAGCTCCTTACTCAACCAAACCCAAAATGTTTGATGCATTGTTGGGCACAAACAAACCGCATAGAAATTATTTGTTTGACACTTTGATTAATAAAGGATTAGATGACAAAATCATATTAAAGTATCACGGACGACATAACACACAAACACTAGTTGATACCGAACACTTTGTGTGGGACAATCATAGCCGTCCGTTTGACAATCAGGTAATTGTGCGCCCCGACGGTACACAATATTACAAAACAGATGTAACACACTCCACAGAAAACGTCGAATACTTTGGACAAAGTGTACGGCTAAGTCAAATTATTCCCGAGTCTGTGTTTAATCAATCTGCTTACAGCATTATAACCGAGTCGTTTATTAATAATGATTTTACATTCTATACAGAAAAAATTACCAAGGCATTGCTAGGTAGAAGATTGTTTGTGGTAATGTCGGGTGTTGGATATTTGGAAAATTTACGTCGCCTTGGGTTCGAGACGTTTGGAAATGTAATAGACGAAAGTTATGATCAAGTTGAAGATGACAAAAAACGCTTTGACATGGTTATAGAACAGATAGAACAATTACTTCAAAAAGATCAATCGGAAGTGTTATTAAAAATTAAAGATATTTGCGAGCACAATTATGAGCTTGTTATGTCCGGGTTACTGCATACTCTAATGCTTGACAATATAAGGAACAAGATCAATGAATAGATTTTTTGCATTTGGCTGTAGCTTTACACAAAACTCATGGCCAACCTGGGCCGATTGTCTGGGACCTAATTTTGATTTGTACGAAAACTGGGGCAACTGTGGCGCCGGTAATCATTACATCTTTAATAGCGTCGTTGAATGTAATACACGCAATCAAATAACCCAAGACGATACAGTTATTGTGCAATGGACTAATTGCCTGCGTGAAGACCGATGGGTAGATATGACTCGTCAATTTAAGTTTAAAAATTGGCCCGAGGGCAACTGGCGCGATCGTGTGGGTTGGATTAATGCCGGTAATGTAACCAGTCAAAATTTTTATGATGATGATTTTGTTTACAAATATGTACTGGGATCTGAAAAAGGATACTTTATTAGAGATATGGCCTATATAACAGCGGTAAAAAACATATTGGAAAGCACTGGTTGTAATTGGAGGTTTATTTCAATGACGCCAATGACCCAGTTAAACCAAAGATTAAATGATGAGTTTGATTACCCTGATGTTAACGAAGTATACAAGGATACCTTGGCCAAGATTCTACCAAGTTTTTATGAAGTTATATTTAACTGTAATTGGGAAAGTCGTAGACCCTATCACGGAATACAAGATAATCACCCATTGCCTATAGAAGCGGTTGAATATCTGGATCGTGTATTGCCCGAATTTCCGGTTAGTGCAGAAGTCAGGCAATATTGTATAGATAATACAGCACAGTTAGTAGCACGTAACGAGCCCTGGCCGTTTGGTGAGAACCGTTTGGCCAGTATGGTTAAAACTCGTCTTTAAGTCTTTTTAAGTTCACCTAAGACAATCTGTTTGCTACGTTCCACATCTTCAAGTTCCTGCGCTTTAAGCAAACGTGGCAACAAAAGGTTAAGCATTTCAGTCATAGCTCGTGCGCCTTCGTCGGTTAAATGACAGTACTCTGGTCCTACACTTGAGTTATGGAACAGATTGCGATCCTTAATAACTTCTTTAACACTACCAATAATCATTTTTTCAACGTCTTTAACAAACATTTTCTTAATCCTTATCTTCAGGCCACGGACTCGGAGTCCAACCCAGAGTCGCAAAATCTTCACGAATCTCATCTGTTACTGTCCCTTCTGGTACATATTTTCTAGAAATAAATTCTGCTTGAGCATCATGTTCAGTTTCATCATCGTACCCTCCTGCGAGCCCAAATCCGCCGCTAATGCCCGAACAATACCAATCCATGTAATCTTCTACGGTGCCATCGTAACCATTGCGGTAGTCTGCTACAATCCCGCCGGCACTACGCCACGAACACGACCAATAGTCATCTGTAAGCACAGGCCACACTTCGGCAGGCTGCCAGCGCATATTGCACAATGCGGCATATACGTTCTGTGCATAGTCTTTACGAGTTCTTATTTTGTCTAAGAACTCTTTTGACTGCCACAAATCTTCTTCTAGGTCACGATCCAAGGACTTTAATCTCTTTGACATTGTTGACTTTAAAACTGCGCCATTCGCTTTTGTCCAAGCACCAGACACTCAAAAGTTCTGGCTTGTAGAGCTTGGTAGTTTGATACTCTTCTGTAACTACACGCTGTGGCATAGCTTCTGTACGCAAAGTGCAAGGCATAGTACGTAACTCGCCGTTGACTTTGGTAAATGTAATTTCGCAATCATGCTGACTGAGCAATTCACGTAGATATCTATTTCTAGTATCTGTGTCCATTAGTTCAAACATCAATTCTGTATCACTCATTTTATACCTCTTTTAATAAATATCTATATGTCTACACCCGAAACTGGCCGAGCCCAGCGCAATCCCGATCCTTATAATACTAAAGTTCCTGTTATTGGTCATCCTGTTATCACACCTATACCGCATCCAATTGGTGTAACACCTCACTTCAAACCACAAACTGCCGTCTGGGGTTGGATCAATGGTATTGCTGCTAACACTGGTTAATTCCCTTGCCCAACATTGTACCGTATACAGGTTCTTCCTCTGTATACAGTATTTCAAATCCATAATTTAATAAAAACGGAATAACACTTCCGCTTTTGCCCGAATAATGTCCCCACCACTTATTATACCAAGTATCGTCACACACTACTAAACAACGATCAGCCATATGTCCTAACGCTGCAATCATCTGTGCCAAATGGGCACGTTGACTATTAACATTGTTCATAGTATGACCGAGTTGACGGTATCTTTGTTGTTGCTCTAAAATAAAGTCTTCGGTCTTTTCTGGATGCCAGTCCCAGTCAAAGTTATCTAAATACAAAAAGTTAATGGGACGCATACTGAAGATGCGTTCACGCATATATACTTCGCCTGTTGAATTTATCACAGTGGTATTAGGCAAATTCCAAGACGTAACCAACTCACAGTTAACGGGATCCATATCAATGGTTGTTAGTGTAGTACCTAATCGAGTAGCCCATTCGGCTAAGGTTTTAGTACTGCCGTCATCTCCGTTGCGACTGGTACCTATTTCAACAAACTCGCCAAAGCTAATTTGATCTAAGTAGGGTTCAGCCTTGCGAAATATTTGTCCCATTGCTTGCCTTATGAAAAAAATTAATTGCTGTCAGTGCCGGGATAACTTGGTCTAGTGTTTTAACATCGAATTTAACTGTGTTCCTGTCAGGACCAAAGTTTCTAAATTCTACTAGGTTATTCTCGTCAATGGCTACAGTCATATACACCGAACCATTGGGTCTAACGATATCCCGTTCTAACATTAGTCAGACTTGGCTCTTGCTGGACGAGTATTTTGATTTACTCGGATAGCATCGGCATAGCTCTTAATAAGAGCACGACGCTGATGAGCATCTGTCATTGTTGCGGCAATACGCTTAACTGACTTTGGTACTTTTACTGCACGTGGATCATATCCCATTTTATTTTACCTTTTCCATTCTAAGTTTGCGACATTGTTCTTTAACCTCAACCGGAATGTCGGGGCTAATTTCTACTATACTACAATTATACACTACTTCGCCGTGGTGCCTTGGTATAAACGCCCAAATTACGGGCAACATGAGAATAACCAATAATCCCACTAAAGTTTCTTTAAGAGACATTATAGTTTTTCTCCTACAACGAATCCCCTAAATCCTTTAAATCTCGGAAAACGTAGGCTAAAACTGCCGTCTTGATTTTGCGTAACAGCATCGGCACGTACTTCCACAATATTACCGACAAGGTTATCCCTAGCGGCCCAATAGCTAATGCGATTATCATCTGTAAGTCCTGATCCGACATTGGTCCTGATAAGTTTACCATCATCTACTCCCTCTACAATTAATGCACCCAGGCGTCCTGCATTTTTACCAGTGCCTTCTTCGGTGCCTACTACAGTTAACGATACTTCAATAAACGGTTTTAATTTTAACCAAGCAACACTACGCTTGCACTCATAAATGGCTTCGGGATCCTTGATCATAATACCTTCGTAACCGCCAGCTACAGCCGATTTATTAATTTCGCTAAAACGTTCTTGGCCTGCATCAGTATCCAAATCAACAAGTTCTTGTCCAACAACCGTTACGTTGGGCATATGATCAGCAATCGCAGAATGCCAATTACTCAATAAAGCACTACGGTCTGATTGCGTAAATGCTCCAGCACCTGCTTTAAATTCATCTAGACTTAGGATATCAAACAAGTTAAGTACAGCATCAGTTGATTCTACGTCGCTTTTGCGATGTACTTGTTTCATTAAGTCCTGAAATGAGCTAGACATAACTTCGCCATCTAATACTGTAGGAACTTTAAACAAGCGAGCATGTTTAGAAATTTGTTCTTTAATATGTGGAAAGTTTACTAGTTCCTTGCCATTACGACTATACTGATCCACATGCCCATTTGGAAAGACGATAGTAATAACACGAACTCCATCCAACTTAACTTCGATAAGTTTTTGTCCTGCAACTTTGCTTTCGTGATTAGCACTATCGTGAGCAAGTTGGCAACTAAAGACAGGTATAACATAGTCTCCATTAATCTTCTCCACCATTTTGTTAATTGTTTTTTCACTTACACCACAGCGTAAATCTTTAATAAGAATACGTCTGTACCATAAGTTCCATTCCTGCTCTCGGGCATTCATACGCATATGATTAATAGCAACTTGTGCGGCTGTTCCGGTAAGTTCTCGACGTGCTAATTTTTCAGTAGTAAGCCAAAACGTATCGGGATTCAACCCACGGCCGTCTCCTGACTTTTCTTCAACCTGTCGTACTCCGTAAGTAATCATCGAATCTAATGCGGCACGACAGCCACGAAAGAATTCATCATTACTGTTATTTGCTTCACGAATAACAATAGCCTCTTTTACCAAACGGCTATTGTCCTCTTCTAAATCTGCAATTACTTCCCACGGTTTTAACATTTAAACTCCCACTTAATACTGCTATTATAACACATTTTCCATTATGGGTCAATTACTTGGCCGCAGGTCTACGTCTTTGTGTATGATCTCGTTGTAGCTCTATAATCAGCCGATTCCGACGATAATTGTACCAATCCATGGCGGTAGCCACAAGCATAGTACCAGCGAACCCAGCAAGCAGGCCAATACACAAGAACAACACAATTTGAGCTATAATCATTTTTTAGGAACCTCGTGTGGAGTAAGGCCCGTTTCCTCTACACCGTCTTTGTACCATGTAGTAACTTCGTCTTGATTTTCGGCTTCGTATTCGGCCATTGTTTCACTGATACTGTATGCTTCGTCTAACTCGTCGGGAACGTCATTAACTACGTCTTGACTAGACATATCTGACAAGTCGTAGTGATCATCATATCCATTGTCCCAAATACCAGCAAATGCACAACCAGGTTCGTAGTAGGTTGCATAAACTGTAAAGCCCAGGTCTAATAGTCGTTCGTAGGCCTCAATAGGAGGACTCCATGCAGAGTCAAAGTAAACAACTAGTTCGTGATCGTCCCAAGTCTGAATGCCAGCACCGTCGCCTACGTCCCACTTAGTTCCCCAGTTTGCAACAGACCAATCATAGTTCCATTCGCCAGCGGGGTTAGGAATAAACTCATTTAGGAATTCACCTTCGGCGAAGGCCGCTTTAGCACGGCGAATCATTTCAGGATCTTCGTGAGTGATTGTCAATGTATTACCGCAATAGTTAGGCATTTTGATTCCTCTAGCGAGTTTTTAATATATGTATATTATAGCACTTTTACCATTATCGGTCTGTGGCTTTTTTACAACGGTTATCGCTTAGGTTTAATACGTGCGAGTACGCCGTCCCATAAACGAATACGTGCTTGAATAGCTTGTATAGCGGCCTGCTCAGCTTCGACTACTTTAACGGGATCATTATCGCAAAGTAGACTGATTAGATCTAAACTAGCAGGACCGTGCTCATCACCATCTATTTCAATATGACGTTCTAGATAGTAATAAAATCTGGGTGCTTGTTCATTGGGTATTTTTAATTGTGCTAATAACGCACTAAACATATCTGTAATAATTGTTTCGCGGCCGAAACAAAACGCCGCTGCAACCACGTGAGGTTTTCCTGTATTAATAAAATCAAATGTCGATTGTACAAAATCTCTACTTTCTGTGGGCATGGTCTGACAATTCTTTAAAGCGGCATCAACACTCTTTTGTCCGACTAGATTAATAAATCGGTTAATGCCAGCAGTATCTGCACCTACTTCCATCATGCTTTGACAATAAAGATCAAAATGACTTCCCGATCCACCATTTAACGATAAATCGCTTTCTTCAGCAAAGACAATTTCATTGATTAATCTTGCACTTGAACTACGTGTTAAAGAATTAGGCATCCACGGAACTGTAGTCGGAACTATAGCATTTTGCAAGTACTTGACTAGACTCATAAAATCCCAAACAGCATAAACATGGCTTTCCATGAATACCCGTAGTTCTTCTTTATTTTGTATAATAGGACTAGCCAATAGGGGATGGTTGGTTAGTTTAAATTGCTCGGCTTTAACATTGTCCAGATACATCTTCATAATTCAATTCCTTCGTATTTGCATAGTTCTTCTATGTACTCATCGTATTGTTTTAAAATGCGATTTGATTTTTCTAATCTGTCTTGATCAAGATATGGTTGTAGGAATAATTCTTCAAACTTCCAGCCTTGATTTTGTGCTCCTAATAACTCATAAGCGTTAGTTCTTGACCGGCGACTGTATAACATATCGTTATGATACTTTAAACGCATTTCTGCTACCATGCCAGAATCTAAATATTCTGTTCGCCAAAAGAACCTATTGATATCCCCGGGTAATTTAATAACTTCGTAGCCGTGTGCATTAGGATCAAGACCAAATACACTATCAAATGCTCCAATGTTTAAATTCATAACCATTACACTATCTAGCGGACATTCTAATGCTGTAATCCATTGCATCCAATCAGTTATTGTAGCAACTGTTTCGTGCGGTAATCCAAACAGTATTGATCCATGCATGCCAACGTCAGGCCATGCTAGTCGCAATTCTTCTAAGAATCGTTTAACATCTCGACTTTTCATTGGCTTTCTAACTGTTTTTAAAGTTAGATCATTCAGACTTTCGATACCAAAGTAAGCCGCTTGTAATCCCATATTGTGTAATAGTTGAATCTGCTCAGGATTCTTTTTAATAAGGTCTAGGCGCAAATATGCAAAAAACTTTAAGTCTGGGACACCAGCTGATTCAATTGCCGACTGTATGTCTAATAATTTCTGTGTCGATTCATTAAACGTATCGTCTACTATAATGTAACGATTAATTTTGTATGTTTCCCAGTTATGTCTTAGCTCATTGGCTAGCACTGAAATTTCCTTATGATACTTAGGATCCGTGGCCTTGCGTCCAATTAATTTAAAATTGCAAAAACTACACTTAAACATGCAACCGCGACTTGTTTCTAAATACATAACTTCGCCCGGGCGTACATGATCCTCGGGTTCGTATTGAGTTACGCTCTCGGGAAAGTTGAAACTAAGTCCCAACTCGTCATGTGCAATAACTCGCTGTCCTGGACTAGTTCCGGGAAGGAATTTTAAACTTGTACCCTTGCTCAAATGATCTGCTAATTCAATCAGTGTAGAATCTGCGTAACCTTTGATTATGTAGTCTATACAAGGTAGTAATTTGTTTTCTTTATATCCGTCAGCATAAGCGCCACCGTAGGCAATTTTTAATCTGGGATTAAACTTTTTCATTTCCTTACACAGCATGGAAAATATTTTGTCGCTAGCAGGATAACAATGTGGGCTATTACCTTCGTCAAAATAGTAATCGCTTTCGTGATCGAAACTATCGACACCTACACTAGTCTTATAAAAATGTGTGCTACTAAACCCAACAAAAAGTGTGTTTGGTCCTATTAGAGATTTTAATATAGTACGAGCTAGTCGATAATTTTTAAAGATTTTACAGCACCAGTCTAGTACTTTAACTGAGTAACCGTGTTTGCGTAACTCGGTGGCCAGCCTATGCGCCCCCAACGAGCGCACTCGCCAGAGACCGGGAAAGGAATCTGTACACAGAATTACATCATAAGTCATGTATTATTTTTGAATTAGGAATTGCTTGAATAGTAATATTTATTTGGCTAGCTCATTCCACGTATACTTCTTGTTTAAAATCAAGCATTACAGTACTCCAAAATGTTGTTTAATTTCTACAACAACTTCTCCACTGGTATTTTGATCCAGCATATTGTACACCAAGTCAGTGGCTTCTTCTACAATCAACCGGGCTAACACTTGAGCACGACCAGCTAGTTCTGGTGCTGCATAGCCTGCTTCTAACATTAGTTCTCTTAATCGTTCATTCATTCGGCTGTTTCCTTTTCTACTTCCTTAATGTGCTTACATTCTCCACGAAATGTATATCCAGGGCAACTACAACGTAGCTCGCCATCTATTTTTTGTACAAAATACTTGTCGCCTTTAGATCCTGTAAACTCCCACTTCTCTGACTTTACTTCGTCTAGGTCAATTTCGCCTAGCTCTTCGACTTCTTGAAAAGTTCTACGACGTGCATCAAAGCGATACGAGCTTTTCATTACAGTAACTTCTTCAGTACCTGCTTTGATGTAGCCATACATTTTACTCTTGTCGGTTGACAGTAAGTAAACATGATTGGGCGTAGGCGTTGCCCAATCTGATGTAGTTTCACGATAAAACTTCATTAATCTGCCCTTGAACAAGCATAAGCATTCAGTCCTGCCTTACGCAATACTTCGGCATAGGCATTAGCACCTGCTTCTTTAATGTCCATTGACTGGGTGCTACTACCGCCCGGGTTCCACACAGTCAAACATTTTGGCTTGTAATCTTTGCGGAAACCGTGCTTAATCAATTCTTTAGCCTCTTTAGAATTTGTACGATGAACATAAACTTCTACCCAGGCAAAACCACAGTAAGCAGGTTCACCGTGTTTAGCACGAAACTCAGCTTCGGCAAATTTTGCGGCCTGTATAGCTTCTAAAATAATAGCATCTAACATGATATTTTTCCTTTTAAATTAAAAATGTGGGTCTAAGTGATTATGCACACCTGGAATCAAATAAACATATCTGCAACCAGTTTCGGTGTAGATTGTACGACCATCGTACGACTGTTTTTTAGTGTACTTTTTACCTGAATCAGTGAAAATAAAACGCTGAGTAATACGTGTAATTTTACCGTCATAATAACGATCACCGTTGATACCGTAACTTACATCATCACCAATTTTGTATTCTACTGTAGTCATTTTAGCTCCTTATTAATTACTATACATACATTATATAGGAGATGCCATTTCGGTTCAACCGAAATTTTCTGGGCAAAAAACACCTAAAAATAGTGGTTTTTTCTGTTGTTTTTTCGCAACATTGACTATTCTATGTTTTTGCTTACATTACGCAATAGTCTAAGGGTTTTATTTTGGGTATGATACAAATCTGCAATAGTACCGCCGGGATTAATGATTTCTGAACTAGTTAATTTTTCTATATAATATGGATCTTTAAGTGCTTGATTAACTGTACGGGCAACTTCTGCAGTTATTGTAGGATCAATCGAAGTGGGCGCATACAGGCCATACCAAATATTTAGATCTAATTCAGGATGCAATTTTGACAGGTTAATAACTTTTGATTTTGGGTTTATTGCTAATACCTGCGATTGTCCTTCTTTTGTCAACGCAGCAATAATTTTAATTTTGCCTGCTTGCCATGGCCGACGACTAGACACAAAAGTATCAAATCCCATGTCAATGTTATTTCCCATCAAGTCTGACATTTGTGGTGCTGATCCTTTGTAGTTGATGATAGTAGGTTTAGGTAGGCCTTCTAACTTGGCCCATAGAATAAAAGTATTTGCTGTATATTTGTTCCAAAATGCTACATTAAACTTCTTAGGATTTTTGCGTACATAGTCTTTTAATTCTTCATAATTGTTTATAGGACTATTTGCCGGAACACTTAGCACCAAGGTAGATATGCCCATCGGAACCACAGGAGTAAAACTTGATTCCGTATATTCAATTCCGGGCGCTTGATCTTTAAAAGCAATATTGCTGTCTAAGAATCCATTACCACCCATATAAAATGTATATCCATCGCCAGCGGCTTTGGCAACATAGTTAGCTCCAATGACAGTATCTGCACCGGGTTTATTTAGTACTACGCTACGCCAACCTCGTTTGCTAAAAATTTCATCAATTACCCGAGCAACTTTATCGCTGGCGCCGCCTGGCGGATATGGGCATACGATTTCAATGGTGTGTTTAGTTGGATCCCAATCGGCGTGTGCCGCTAGTGATGCTACTGTTAGTAATACAAATAATAATTTCTTTAACATACATTTTCCTTTAATGATTATACTGGGTATATGATGGCACTATTAATTAAGTTAGTGTCATACCCCTAGGTTGTAAGACTTTGAAAAGATATCTCGTGGTCTTAATAGTTGTCCCTCGCCCAACAACGAATTTTTATTTAAAAATTCATAAAATTCTCGTTGTCCACGTATGTTATACAATCCTTTGACATAGTTTAATGCCACAGGATCTTGTAGTTTTAATTTTGCCGCTAGCATAGGCTCGCCAGTTAAGTTAGCATAATCACTGATATCAGCATCCAAGGTTAATTTACTAGTAAACACCGCATGGTTTGCTCTCTTCTGTATATAACTAGATCCTAGGGTTAATTCTCTATGGCGTCCAATGGCTGTTGCCCATGCTGTATAACCAGCAACACCAACGGTGTTTTCTTTATATACAGTCCAGTTACGTTGTTTGCCTACCGACATTAAATGCTTTAGTGTATTCTTGGCCATGTGGCTTTGTTTTAAATTAACCAGTGGATCAAGAAAGAAACATTCTACATTTTTATTTCCCATTACAGTACGCACAAATTTATCATTTTGTTTTGCATACCAGCCGCCGTTTTCGTAAACTACTGTAGGCTTTTCTAGACCAACTACCAAACCCCAATTATGTCCATTGTGTGTACGTTCACATAATTCTACCGTAGCCGATGATATACTCGATTGACCAAACTTTAATAAATCTCCTCGGCTTTCAAATATCCAGTCCTCGTTGTTAACTACCATGCCTCGAATTTGAGTGTCGTATTCGTTAATGGGAGTAATGCGAGTAGTTCGATCGTAGCAATTATCCATCATCCATTGTACGTGCCATTCTGGATAAGGGTCGCCCACGATGTCTTGGCTATGTTTAATAATAATTTCATCTATATGTATATTGTTACGTTTGAATACATTATAGATAGTATGACTGTCGGTTCCGCCCGACCACATGAATATTAATCGATCATACTTATTGCGTAGATGTACGGCGTGAGCATCCATGATTTCTTCAAAGCTCTGCTCGGGGTCACGTGTCCAATCTAATTGATCGTTTTCAGCATCCATGCAATACAAGCTAACCGGTTTTCCTGACGTAAAAGATTCGTACTGAGCAGCAAAATAATTATAAAGTATCTTATTGTTACATTGATAGTATATCATACTGCCTTGATCTAAAATTATTGGTGATGCTGATGATTCGGATTTTTTAAGGTACCAGCGTTTAAAACGCTCGCTTTGTGTACGTTGATTTGCTTCGTAGACTTTTTGCTTGTTTGCTGGATTAGAATAATACTTTAATTGATAGCTTTTAAGTCTTGCTCGGCGTTCTTCTTCTGTTTCAATGATTTTAGTTCGTCCCATACGAATACTTATCATCGTTTGCCTTGCATAAAAATATTTATCATCGTTTGGCAAAAAGAAACCCGCCGAAGCGGGTCCTGTCAGTTTCTGTTGCTAGGTATAACTACCCCAGGAAGCCCTTAGGCTGCCAATGCGAACTGTGAGTCGTTTGCGTTTACTTTTTTAGTTTTTGGGACTACTCTGTCCTGTTGCCTTCTTCGCTATCTCACCATGTCGAAACCATGTCATCCCCAACGAAATATACTGTTCAGTGCTTGAACCTGTGGTAGCCCTGACTCTTCATGGCTCCTCTCTACGTCCGCCGGCTTTCTAGTAGAGTTTAGAGTTGTTCCATTGTAGCTACTACAATATACTTCGGTGGAGATGCCGGGGATCGAACCCGGGTCCACAATGCCTTTACTAGAAAGGAATTACAACAATACTTTAATTATATAATATTTATCGAGTTTTGTCAACGTTTTTTGGTTTAGTTACAAAAGTTTGACGTACAGCTTCGAACTTTTCAAATTCTTCTGGGCTAACTACAGCCGCATCAATCTCTTTGCGTATTTGTTTATGAAAGTCAACTAACTGTTGTATATCACCTTCGTACTTAAAGTTTTTAGTAATCTTTCGAGTATCGTACGCATCCATAATAATATGGTAACGGTCTTGGTCGCTGTCGTTGCGTATTTGGTGCCATTTGTTTACCCATACCATATAAATCTTACCAGGTTCCATGTATAGGTTTTCTCCTTCGCACATAAACACACAATCAGGATTGGTTATCAACGGAATATGTATACGTGCTATATATTCATCTTCCCACCCATCGGTGTGTACCAGACTCTTGGACCCTGCTTTTAAACAAGTAACACGAGCACGTCTTGGATAAAATCCTAACTCTCGAATTTGATCTAATACACGTGCTATTTCTCCTTGATAACCATCTGTAGGCTGATCATATTCTGTACTCATGCCAATATTAAAGAATTTCAAACTTTTGTAATTGTTATCATCTGTAGGAAAGTATACTTCCATTGCTTGACCTTCTTGGCTCTGGAAGAACTCAAATCCGTCTCGCCAATCACCATTACGACTTAACAAGCTCCAGCCGCCAAAGCCATTGTATTGTGGCGTTTCGTATTCTTCTCCTTGTATTACTTTTTGTCCTAAAGGGAATACATATTGCTGAACGTCTTTAACTAATTGTTCATAATCAAATTTAATAAAATCTAGTTCTTCGTAAAACATTATTATTCCTTGTTAAACAGAGCATTAAAATGCTCAATTGTTGTAGTCGGTATTACAGTAATATCGGTACTTATTGATATCCTTGCTTCAGTTGATTCATTTGTTTCAACTGAGTGTAGTAAAAACGATGGGAAGAATATTAAACTACCAGTCTTGGGTGTTATACTTTTAAATTTCCTGCCGCCTTCGGTGTCCCAATCTACTCCACCACGTGGGTCAACTAATACAATGTCACCACCATTGTCTGGAACATTAGCATAGTAAGTTGCTGTTAATTTTGCTCCGCCGTGTGCGTGTATCTTTTTACCACATCCGGGTTCGTTATAGTTATACCAGCCTCGTACATGAAAAAACTTAAATTCTTCATGGTTCTCTGATGTACTAATAAAAGGTGCGGCATGTTCGCCGACGATATCAAGTATTGTTTTGTTCAATTGAGCAATATGCGGAGTATCACAACTCCATATATTTTCTATATCACCGTGACTGCGAGTATTGTTATAAGCATCAATTTCGTCCAATAATCCTTGATTAAAACGATTGTTAAGATCAGTTTGAATTTCCCAAACAGGAGTAGCCCACCAATCGTGTCGTGTTGCTGTCATACTTTTCCCAACCTCTCTTGTATTATTAATTGAACTGAAATGAACCAAATTGAGTTTATTTAAAATCTGTAGGTAGCAAAACCCTAGATCAAATTCATTTTTATTTATAGCAAAGTTATACCGCTTACTATCTTTGTGATGATTGTTATGTAATTCTTCACCAACACATAGTACACCAACAGGAACTATGTTTGTAGTAAGGTCATTGAGATTAAAGTTTCTATAACCAACGCTATGTCCAAAGACCGTTATGGTTGTGATTGTTAGTAAATTTACAACAAATAAATGTATGGCCCATATAAGTATACCCCACCAACTGAACAAAAATATGTTAGCAAGCAAAAACAGTATAACTCCAAGTCTCGGATAACGATCAATAAATGTATTCGATTCTGCGCCACCATATCTATCGTAGTCTTGGGCAGAAACTTTTATCTTATACCACCAAAAGAAATTTGGAACTAAACAATTTGCTAGTAGTCGCCAATAATTAGATCTTGGGCTATGCGGATCAATCGGTGTATCTGCAAAGTTATGATGCTTTCTGTGTTGTACAACAAACTCTGCTGACACCGTACCAAATAATATCCAATACAGTACCTTCATTGTCTTTTCTACAGCGGGATTTAGATAATATTGTCTATGTATAACATATCGATGCATGTACAGAGAAGCTAGCACACAACCTAGATGAATTGTTACGATGGTGTAAAGGGCATAGACTAACATACACTACTTAAGATCTCTAATACTTGTTCGTAATCTAGTTCACTAGTAGACACTTGAATAAACTTCCTTGGTAATCGAGTGTTGGAACTAACCCCGTGAATAGTTTTACCATTTAACACATATACATCACCTGGCTCAGCAACAAAAAAGTCTATAGGTTCTAAATCGTTAATGTCGTATACATAACCATCGCCGTGATCCGCATAGGTTAGTTTTGAAATATTGCTGTTGCCACGGTAAAATGTTGTAGTGTAATTATTAGTTTCTATATAAAAATTGATATTAACTTTATCAACAATGTCCGTATGCGGTGGTACATCGGTTGCTATATCAACAAAAGAACTGTAAAAATATTTTTTATATTCGCCTAGGGAATTGATAAAGCTATCAACGTATTGCGAAGCTACATTGAAGTATTGTATTTTGTTTCCTGCTGTGTCTAAATCAAATTCTATTTGTTTATCTAAAATTTTGAAATCGGCATCGGCAGGTATAGAAAGTTTCTTAAATAGAGAATGAACCATATTCTAATAAAGAGTTGTATACTGTTTCATATGGAAGATGTGTAGTAAAACTCAATGCTTCTCTGTAGTTGGTCTTAGTAAGCCCGTCTACACTATGTATTTTACGAATGTTTAACAAGTATATGTCGTTACGATGAGCTACAAACTGATCTTCGAGAACTAGGTTATTGAGTTTAAAACTACACTGACATTCGCCAGCACAAAACTTTTCTACTGTACAATCTGCACACGACACTGGCTTTGGTTTTTCAAATTCTTTTGCTCGTACACTAAAGAACTTTGTTGGGCAATTATTTTCAGATAGGTATATGTTTATTCTGCAACCTATTTCTAAATCTACGTGTGGGTGTGCATTGTCGCCGATGAAAGTCATGTAGGATAAATGAAAGTCATTTTTTAAATGATCTGGCAATAAGATATTTCTACTTAAATCGGTATTGTAGTATTTTGTCCAGCCACCGCCGCAAACGTGCTGTTCGCCTAAATTTTTAAAGTTTTCGTATAGACTTGGGCTAATACTATCTAGTTTGGTATAATATGTATTCATTTGCTATTCCACTCGCGTATCTTTAATAAGTTATTGCACCAGCTTTTAATTACTAGTGCGTTAGGCGCTGAACGATCAATGACCTGATTTATGTCAGTACTCAAACTAATACGCAAATCGTCGCTACGGTTTTCTTCTATATAGTGTAACACATAAGCCGGAAAGAATACAAGTTTTCCCGCTTCGGGTGCAATTGATCTTAATGTAGTTTCACCACCATGTAAAAATGTATTAGTGTCTACTAACACTAAATTACCCGAATTGGGTTTGGCTTGTACATAGTATGTTACAGCTAACGATGAGTCTGGATGTCCGTGTAATTCAATACTTTCTCCTGGTCCTTTAACATTGATCCAGGCCATTGGGCACTCGTATTTTAATCTTAGTCCAGCAGCTTCTGCTATGTCTCTATTAACCGACTCTGTTACTACCGTTAGTATTGTTTCTTTGAGTTGACGAAGACATGGCCCAGCATAATCCCATAAGCTGTCATGAGGATTATCGTCAACACGAACCTGTTGACCAATAGCATAACATTCATCAAGTAGTCGTTCGTTAAATGTAGAATCAAACCTGGTGGCAATTTCCCAGACTGGTGTCTGCCAAATTGGTTTTAGGTTATCCATTTACTATTTTGAGCGCGGAACAGGGGTTGGGAAACCCATGGCTTTATATTCAGCAACCAATGGGCATTCGTAAGTTAAGTCTGCGCTGGTTGGATTGTTTAATTTAATGCTGTAGTGTTCATCACCATAGTAGACATATTCAAACAGAGGGCCACCGTCGCGCTCAAATAGCTTAATCCACAAATCTGCATAGTCAGTTACCATTTGATAAAAACGACGACGGTCGGACTCTGGCAATGATAAAATATTCGCGTTTACATGAGTGTCAAGAAAATATGCAATACTTCTGTGATAAACTGCTATGTGATCGGCTGGCATGTTTGCACTAGTAGGATCGAACATGCCAGTGGTTGTTATGGTCGGGTTACTCATTTTTGTACTTCCTGTAATTGTTTACGTGTCTCAACAGCATTTAATAATGTAACGCATCCACGTGCTATAAAATAACTAAAGTAGAATAATGCCCACATAGTCCATACTACCGGTAAACTATGGCGTCGTTTAGCTGCACCGGCCTTAGGTATGAAACTAATCAGACGACATATAGGACGACCGATGTTCATTAAAATACGACCCATTGTGTTGTCTTGTTTTAGTGCGCCCATTAGGTAGGCCATGTGTTCTGACCACGGTGTACCAATCTTGAGAGCCATGTCTGTAATAGCGGCTTTCTGACGTAGGTTACGTTCAGTTTCGTCTTTGATCCAAGGCATAAAGGTAGGACCTTTGCCATCCATCCAGGCTGTAACAATACGAGCCCATTTAATATATCCTTGGTAAACACGTTTGTCTGTACGACGTAGGTAACGACCGTACTTTTGATCTGCGGCCCAGATACTCGGAGCCATATATCCTTGCTCGTACAACTTAGCACAAATAATCTTAGAGCAATCACAGGCACAATTACAGTTATGACTAGCGGAATTAGTATAGGTACAATTATATGTACAATTACAATTACTACCAGATTGTAACCACTCTTGTGTATCACAATTAGTACAGTTTACCCCGCCATTGATAAAACAGTTATCGCCGCCAATGTTACCACAATTACAATTATTAGGGCAATTACCATTAGCACAATTACCGTTATTGGTACTTTGGTAGTACTTTAATCCGTAGAATGCTGTCATGTTAGGGGTAGCCGGACGTTGTGATGGGGTAGCAACTCCTGTACCGCCTGTACCTACACCAGAAGACTGTCCGGGTGTAATTAGGTTATTTAAAAAGTTCAAATTGGTAGAATATGTGGCAGGTTGACCAATTTCGACGCTGATGTCGCTAATAGCAATTTGTCCAGATGTTTGTAAAGTCATATTTTACTCTTTGTTTATATTCAGTATTTATCTGTTTGGATTAACTTGCTATCCTTGACTTACCGTAAACTGCTACACCGTCAACATCACCAACAACTTCACTTACAATCTTGATTGGAATTACACGTTTAGCAACTTTTTCTTTGTGCTCGTAAACTGTACCAAAAATATCTTGTCGCTCTAGCGGCAATTCGTCATGTTTGATTAACGTAGGAATATAACCGGTGATAGCACGTAGGCTTAAGGCAAACAGGGCTACATTATCAGAGTAGGCATTAGCACAGCTAACTTCCCAGAACTTCTTGTCCAAGAACATACACGCACCCTTGCATAGGTGTAGTACAGGACACTTTGGACATTCTTCACGATTTGACCAATGCGTACTTGTTTTAATTGCTACATTATCGTAGTCATCTAGCGTACCACCTAGGTGGCTTTCGCCGTTCTTGCCAGTTTCTAGTGGGCTGACATTTTGACAGGTAATTACATTACCACGCAGGTCCACAGACAATGTATGTTCATCGTCCATACCACATTTTTGTCCTAGGTACCGGCTATTCTGATGTGTTAATACACTATTTGTAAATGCATCAATTTTATTAACAATACCATTAAATCCAATTTGTCCGTTGGTGCTAAAAATATCACTAAATGCTGTACGTCTAAATTGGAAATGTTCTTCTAGTGTTTGTAGACTATTTTGCATACCATCTTCGTCGTAGGAGTCTACCATAGTTCCTTCGCCTAGCTGTATGTCTGGGTTACCGGTTAAATTAACAAACCATTCATAAATGGCCTTGCGACTTTGGTTTTTAGCATTTAACATTGAGTTGAAACTAAAACCTTTTTTCAAGCGAGTCATCATACGATAAAAACCGAGGATGGTTTTTTTCTTTTCAGGATCATCAAATGGATCCGGACCGCGAACGCTTTGCCCTGGGCCGTCGTGGCTGATACTGACAGTAAAGTTATAACGCATTAGCCAATCGATTATTTCATCATTTAAGATGCTACCATTGGTAATGATGCTAAAGAATGGTTTACGCTTCCAGCTACTAAAACGATCTAGGATTGCCTCGGCTAATGGTTTGAGTGTTTTCCAATAGACTAGTGGTTCACCGCCCCAAAACTCAATCTTAAGACCTGTTTGCTCATCGAACTCTAATACGTCTAGCTTTTCTAAAAACGCATCGATATCTTTTTTATTAGTTTCAGTGGCACGTTCGACAAACTTCTGGCTACAGTAATCACAACTATAATTACAACTTAGCCCTAGCTGGATTTTTAATAACTGTATGCTACGAGATTTTTTTAAGGGAGTATCACGATCAAACGGTGTAAATGGTTTCAGTTCGCTATAATCGGGAATATTTGTATATTCAAAAACGGTACCGTCTTCGTTTGATAATACATTAGTTTCATTATCGTAATAAAATACTTTTTTGTCAGAGGCTGAACGCTCTGCGTGAATTTCGAATAGCATTGGGATCCTTAGTGAATACTGTTATTGATCGTTATCTAGCCAATCTTTGAGGCTGATCATTGCATAGATCACAAGTGCAGCAAAGATTATAAAGGCCAAGTATGTCATAAAAGTATTTATACTATAGGTAAGTGCTTGAGTATCAAATTTTGGAGTCCGGTGCTTCCAGTCCTTAGCCATTGACTCGGTTATTTTAGGACTAATTGATGGCCCAACTAGCCCGCCTAGTTATAGCGTCCTATAACGATACCCGCCTTTACGTCTCAAACACTTACATATAGTAAGGGGCACTAGGCCCCTTAACTATTACTCAGCTACAGCTTCTTTAGCCGTTGCACGAGCTTTGATTGCCTCGAGGCTTGGCTTAACTTTAGCAGCCTTGGTGCTTACAACACCGTTGTACTTAGAATCAGCGGCATCAATTGCAGCACGATAGTTTGCATTAGTGTACAACTCTGAAGTCTTCAAGAAAGAAACTAACTCAGGCTTGGTCATTGCTTTTGGCAACTCAATAAGATTGATATCGCTATCAGTCTTAGCCAAGATCTTAACACGAGTCAAGTCAGTCGCAAAACGAACTTTGTAACCACCTTTAGACTTAGAAACACCACCAACTTTAAATTGCTTATCCATATAACACTCCATTTTTAAATTAAAAAAATACTACGTTGTTTATGCTAGACACACTCCAGCATATTTCATATTATAGATGATTTCAAAATAGAAGTCAACCATAATATGAAATTCCTTTTTACCAAAATTACTTGGCTAATTCTGTACTTTGGGACTTAACGGTTTCTACGCCCTTGTCCAGCATTTTGGCAATACCACCAAAACCAACTGTACTTACAGCGATACCTAAAATAAACCCAATGATAATTTTAGTCATTATCTACTTCCTCCAAAACATGTTGATCTTCAAGTGCTTCGTGTAACGGAACAAAATTACCGCCAGTGCTTACATACCAAACACCATTGTCCATTAAGTAGAAGAACTCACACCCACTACCTTCCATGTCATCGATCCATGCCGCTTCGTCGAAAAACACACGGAAATCTGTATTGCCCTCGCCACGGTCACGACCATAAAAGGTTGTTTCCTTGTTAACAGCAACTAGGCTATCAATGTCTACACACTCTTTGCGATTATTATCAAAGTCATGTTTAGTACCAATTTCTGCACCTAGTCCACTGATATCACCGAGAGCAACCAAATTATTGGCCTTAACAGAATTATAACACTTGCTTAGGATAACGCCATTGTGATCCAAATAACCATCCCAGTGGCAATATACTGCTTTGATCTTGTCGCCGTGCTTGACAGCGATACTTGAACGAGTTCCCATTATGCATCTCCCATGACTGGGCCAAGTGACTCAGGTAATTCAATACCTAAGATTTCACAGACACCTTCGTAATTGCACTGAGTATCCATAGCAATTGATTCGATGTCCTCGGCGGTTAACTCTGCGTATGATGCATAGCTAAATTCTTCGACATAGAAATCTGCTGTTTGAGTAACATCTTTGATTCTATTGTAAGCCATTTTACACTCCTTCTAACATATTAGCCGGTACACGATACACACCAACATGAGTACGCACCAGAATATTTTTGATACTTACTTTTTCCACAGTACCTTGATAAACTTGGTTATTACGATTGCTCGTAAACTTAACCGTGTCGCCTTTTCTAAACGAGCGAACTTTTTGTTTTGCAAGTTGAGCACGGGCAAACATAACAGCCTGGGTAATTGTATCTAATTCGGCGTTACTAAAAGTACCAGCTACAATCGCACTACGGATATCTACAATGTTAATCATAAAAACTCCTAATTTCTTAATATATGTATATTATAAATGGTTCGCCATTTCGGGTCAACCGTTTTAGAAGTAAAAATTCGTCTTGTATTTCAACGACATATATACGGTTTCACGTACAACTGTGTCCATAGCTTCGCCGGCACGTTTAGGATGAGCTTTGGCTAGCAACTGTAAGTGACGATAGGTTTTAGGCCAATCCCAGCCTTGTACCCGAGCTTCGTTTACCAAACGGTCTACCAGGCGATTGCCCTCTTCGGTATACATACAATAATCCATATTAAGCCTCCCAATCGGTTGGAGCTAAATCTACCGTTTCTTCGATTTCTGTCCACATTTCATAAACACGATTAATAAGTTGAGCACGAACGGCAGGGTTTAAGGGTAGTTTATGCAATAATTCTTCAACTTCATCTAATTTTTCGTCGATTTCTTCTAATACTTCTAAGGTATAGTTACTTGCCATTCTGTACTCCTTTTTAATTACTATACTAAGATTATAGCAAAATAGCCATTTTGGGTCAACCAAAATGTGGTGTTGTATTTTCGCAACATAATAGTTTAGGTATAAATAAGTATATTAGAAGGAATTCAAAATGCCAATCGTAGAAACAAAGGTTTTATCTCGCCCAAATACATCAGTACCGTTTTTTAACGAGACTGACACTTATGCTACTGTACGCACTCCATCAATCGTATCAGCATTAGCTGATGGTTCAATGGTTAACGTATACACTAAAAGTGAAGACCAATTGACACAAACACTAACACAGACATATACCGATCTAACTGCATATTCTGCTTGCGACACGGGAATGTCAATCGAATTAGATGCTGCTCATTACAATTATACTATCAGCAATGGAATTACCGCTGTGACATATACCCAGACTGGCATCGATGCTCCATTTACACAAACAATCACCTATTCAATTCCAAGTAATGCAGATTTAACAGCAAATATTGAATATGCAATTACTAGTTTACAAACAACAATTTCTGGACATCCAAAACTATCAAATTTACAAGTAAATACTGATTCAGTAGCCGCTGTATTCCAGTTTGATAATAGCGCAGACTTTACAAGTAACTATCTCAGAGATACTCACTTTGCTGCATTAATACAACCACTAAGTGGCACAAGAACAATCGAATATAAACTAGTGTAAAATAACAATTATAAATCAATAAAAAAGCCACCCTAGGGTGGCTTTTGTTTTATGCGTTGGCTGTATTAATCAGCTGCGGCACCTTTACATACTTGTTTTTTGTTTTGTGCAACCGACTTGAAATCAATTGGCCACATTGGTTCTTAACCTGTTTGTTATGTCCTGGTGGAATAGAAAACACAATACCTGTATTGTCTTCAACGTCAGCAACTGTTGTCTGTACAACTGTTAGGTCGTTACCTTGATTTTCTTTGTGTGGGAATAAGAAAGCAAGTGTAGCACCTGTTTGTTGATCGATAACAATCTTGAAAAAACCATATGGTACGTCAACTTGATCTGCACCAATCTTTTTATCTTTTTGTACGTTGTAAATATTACCAGCATAGACA
>Ga0208497_1000060_pt1 | contig 60121 bp, 55 predicted proteins | sample CryBogCBE25Aug07_FD_184555 | JGI IMG/M metagenome (GOLD analysis project Ga0208497, IMG submission 184555) | Freshwater microbial communities from Crystal Bog, Wisconsin, USA - CBE25Aug07 (SPAdes) | ecosystem: Environmental > Aquatic > Freshwater > Lake | place: Crystal Bog, Wisconsin, USA...
CCCGCCGCAGCGTTCAATCACCGCGGCTGATCCGAGGTTGTCGTCGTTACAGGTGACCAAGAGGTCGCCCACGCCCTGTGAGCGGGCGAGGTCGATGCCGAGTCGCAGCATCTCGGTGGCGTAACCACGGCGCCGGTGCTCGGGATGCACCGCGTAGCCAATGTGGCCACCACGAGTGGCGAGAAAGTCGTTGAGCGCGAAGCGCACGGAGATGGTCCCGACCAGCACCCCGTCAACTTCCGCCACCCAGTTGGCGGCGCGAACCTTGCCCGCGGGCAGACCCTCGCCCGATTCCATGGTCGCCATCTGGGCGACGTAGGTAGACCAGGGCATCTCGGGCTCGTGCCAGATCAGGAAGGAAAAACCGGAGCCCGCAAAGGCTTCCTCGGCCGCCAATGACGCCGCTTCGTCATCCAGGGTGAAGGGGCGAATACGTAGGGCCATGACCGAAGCCTAGGCAGTGGCCGCGAGTACGCGTTGAAGGTCGCGGTCCACCGAGTACTCGCCACGTCGAGCAGACAGCGCGGCGTCAATGGCGCGAGTGGCGTAGGACGTGAGGCGCAGGGTCGCCAGCTGCGCGAGGGGCACCCAGGCCACCATGTCGGTGGTGCCGTCGGCTTCGTGAACGAGTTCGCCCGGCGCGAGGTCGACCACGTACATGATGCGCACCGTGTGAACAATTTCTCCACTCGGCCGCTCGCGTTCGTCGTCATCAACCATCAGCAGGGCGGCATCACGAAGGTCAAGTCCGGTCTCTTCAAGGAACTCTCGCCGCAGGGCGTCGCCGATGCGTTCACGAAAGTCGACTCCACCTCCCGGTAGCCACCAGACCTTCTGGTCGTCAAAGGAGTTGCGACTGCGAACGAGGAGCACCTCGTCACCGCGCAGCGCGACGCCGTAGACGCGGGTGGTGGGCTGGCTCACGTCGTCGGCTTTCGCCCGAGGGAAATCGTGGTCGTTCCCGGCGCGGCCGTGGGTCCGGCCAAGAATTGGTCGCGACAGCCGGTGGCGCAAAAGTACGTGGTGACGCCCTCGATAGTGACCTGTGCGGCGGCGTTCTGCGGATCAACGCGCATGCCGCAAATGGGGTCGATGGCACTGCCCGTCGGTGACGCGACCATGCCCGAGAGGTACTTGTCGGGCTGCCGTTCAAAACTGTCGCCGCACGAGGGGGAGCAGAAGTAAAACAGAGTTCCGTCGTGGCGAATCGTGGCGGCGGGGGCGGAGATGTCGACTTGCATGTGACACACCGGGTCCACCGCGGTGGACGACGACGGGGCAGCATGACGCCGCAGCCACCACCATGCCACCAGCACCACCGTGGCGATGACGTTCAAATACATCGTGGGTCCCACGGTGATGGACGCACCCATCAGCGCACTGTGATGCACCGAGGGGGTGACGTGAGACCAGCCGAGGAGATACTGCGTGGCGATGCCGGCCACACTCATCACGACCCACAGCACGAGTCCGACACGGATTGCCACGCGGGTGTTGAAGAGGCGTCGATAGGCGAGCAACAAGGGCAAGGTCACGAGGTCGGCAAAGAGAAAGGCAATCACGCCACCAAAGGCCACGCCACGCATCCACAGTGCGGCCGCCAGGGGAACGTTGCCCACCGAGCACACAAATGAGATGACGGCGACCAGTGGGGCGACCACGGCGTTTTCGAGGGTGGACCAAAATCCGTGACCCGTCAGGAACAGGTGCGACCACCAGGCGTTGGGCACGCAGGCGGTGAGGAAGCCCGCCACGGCGAATCCCGCCACCAGTTCGCCGCGCAGCATGGTGAGGTCACCGAGGACGTAACCCGCGCTTTTCTCCCACGTGGCGCGTTGACGCAGAGCGTGTCGCCAGGAGGTGGCGGTCACGTCCGCGGTCTCCGGGGCGCTCAGCGACGCACGCAGGGCATCTTGATCGCGATCGAGGATGCGCCCCGCGGCCGCGAGTAGCGAGATCATAAGAAGGCCACCCACCACTTCGGCGACGAGGAAGGGCCAGCCGAGTAAGAGCCACAGGACGATGCCGAGCTCGACCACGAGGTTGGTGGAGGCCACCATGAAGATGATGGCGTGGCGAAAGCGCGCACCGCGGAGGAAAAGTGCGCGCGCCATCGCGCTGGCGGCGTAACTGCACGACGAGGAAATCACCCCGAGCGTGGCCGCCCACAACACCGGGGCAAGTCCCTTGCCACCCAGTTTGGCTCGCAGACCATCACGGGGGATAGCCGCCTGCACGAGGCCCGAGAGCGAAAAGCCCAGCACCAAGGGCCACCACGTCATCCACACCATGAGGCCGCCCTCCGAGAGGCCGTGAAGGATGCCGTGCCAGAAGCGATGCATGACTAGCGGGTGGTCGGAAAGCCGAGGTTGAGCTGCGAGGTCGTCGGGGCGGGCCAGCGCGAGGTCACGACCTTGTTACGGGTGAAGAAGGTGATTCCCTCCGGTCCATACATGTGGGCGTGGCCGAAGAGGCTGTCCTTCCAGCCGCCGAAGGAATAACTGGCGACGGGCACGGGAATGGACACGTTGACCCCAATCATGCCCACGGAGACGTGACGCGAGAAATGGCGCGCCGCGTTGCCGTCGCGGGTAAAGAGAGCGACGCCGTTTCCGAAGGGGTTGGCGTTAATCAGCGCCACCCCTTCGTCGTACGTGGCGACGCGCACCACGCACAGCACCGGGCCGAAGATTTCGTCGCGGTAGCACTCCATCTCGGGGCTCACCCCGTCGAGGAGGGCGGCGCCGTAATAGAACCCCGGACGGGATATCTCTCGCTCACCGCTTCGCACCACCGTGGCTCCGGCGGCCTCGGCGCGAGTGACGTAGCCCGCTACGCGATCACGGTGGGCCTCGGTGATGAGCGGGCCAAAGTCGCTCGTGGCGTCGGCACCGTTACCCACGGTGAGTCGGTCAATGCGCTCGGCAATCTTGCTGACCAGTTCGTCCGCAATGGCGTCGACGGCGACCACCACGCTGATGGCCATGCAGCGCTCTCCCGCCGCGCCGTATCCGGCGGAGACGGCAGCGTCGGCCGCGAGGTCGAGGTCCGCGTCGGGAAGCACCAGCATGTGATTCTTCGCGCCGCCGAGGGCCTGAACGCGCTTGCCGGCCAGAGTGCCCTCGCGATAGATGTGCTGGGCTACTGGGGTCGAGCCCACAAAACTCACGGCGTCGATGCCCGGGTGGACAAGTAGAGCGTTGACCGCGCTGGCGTCACCATGAACAACGTTCAGGACGCCCTCGGGAAGTCCCGCCTGTGCCCAGAGTTCCGCCAAGCGCACCGCGGTCGACGGATCGCGCTCGCTGGGCTTTAACACCACGCAGTTTCCGGTGGCCACGGCATTGGCGATCATCCATAGAGGCACCATGGCGGGGAAGTTGAACGGCGTGATGGCGGCGACCACTCCTACCGCGGAGCGAAAGGAGTGCACGTCGACGCCGTCGGACACCTGCGGCGAGAACTCACCCTTGAGGTGATCGGCAAGGCCGCAGGCGTATTCGACATTTTCCAATCCTCGGGCGATTTCGCCTCGAGCATCGGCGATGGTCTTTCCGTGCTCGCGGGTGATGAGGGCGGCCAGCTCATCGCTGTGGGTCGCGAGGAGGTGACGAAATGCGAAGAGAATTTGGGTGCGCGATGACAGTGACGAGGTGGACCAGGTGGCGGCCGCCGCGCGAGCGGACGTAACCGCCTGATTAATGGTGTCGTCGCTCGCGAGACCGACCTCGGCAATGATCTCGCCGGTGGCGGGGTTAAAAACGGGGCTAGTTCGAGTGGTGTCGGAAACGGCGGCGTGGTCAATGAAATGGTCAATGGTGGTCATGGCAACTCCTTGTGACCCATCCTACGAACAGGGGCCGAAAAAATCTGGAGCATCGGTCCTCATCCTCCGACCTGGCAACAGACACCCGCCCTAGGGGGGGCTTTGGAAAATCGCAGATTGAACTAGAAAACTCGATGCAATCTGGCCCATTGCCTAGCAGCGTCTTCCCGCATCAAGGTTTCGTGTTCAAATTTGCAACAGAAATATGTTAAGAAAAGCCATCGTGACGACACTTTGTAGGTGGAATTTAAGTTGAAAGGCCCACCATGACAGCGCGTACCATGACCACGTTCTTGCGAAGCTCCCGACTGCGTCGATCGGTGTCGGCCACAGTGGCACTGTCTCTTCTGGCAACTTCTTTTCTGATTTCTCAAGCGGTGTCAATTGCGTCAGCGAGCGCCGCCACGACGTGGACTCGACTGGGAATTCCCGTCTCGTCCGTCGCGACCTCAAGTAGTCCCGGTGCGCCCAACAGCGCGGCGGTGGTGCCGGTATCGCAAAACCAGTTGGCGTGGGTGAGTCTGAAAACCCTAAATAGCGTTCAGCCGGTAAACGCGGCCACCGGCGAGGCGGTGGGCTCACCAATACCTCTGCCGACCGGTGATTCACCCATCGCGATGGCATACTGGCGCCCCAACATCGGATCCACGTCGGCTACGAGCACGGACCCTTTTATTGCGGTGTTGTCAAACAACACCACGACGGGAACTGACTACGTCACTTTTATTGACGCCTTGACGAAAACGGAGACCTCCACCATCTCACTCGGCGGCAGTCTCGGCACCGCGATCGCGGCCTCGGAAAGTAGCGATGTGGTTGCGGTAACAGACTCGAACGCCACCAACAGTGCGTCACGAGTGAAAATCATCTCGATGGTGACTCGCAGTGTGGTGCAAACCTTCGCCACCATCGCCACCAGCGGCAACCGGCTCACGGGATTGGCATTTGACTCCCTCGGCAGCAGCGTCGCCATCGTGTCACCCACGCTGCACAAGGTGTACAACTTGCAGCCGATAGCTGTTGGCGCGACCACTTTTACCCAGGCCACCGGCTCGACTTACACCGGCGCGAGCACCTTCACTCCGCAATTTATTACTAGTGACCAGACCAATCTGAGTTCCTCCAGGTTCTTTGTCACCAGTGGCCTGTCGTCAGGCACGGCCGCTCTCTACTCGGTCGATGACTTTTACTTAGGCGGGGGCACTCCGAGCGTGACCACCGTGACGACTTTTTCGTCGCCACCCGGGGCACTACAGGTATCGGCCTCGTCGCACTATTGCTTCGTTGCCCTCCCCACTCGCACCTCGAACAATGTGGCGGTGGTGGACCTGACGGCTGCACCGGTGGTACTTCGATATCTCACCACTACCGCTTCGCCGTCGCAGTTGGCGGTGAGCTGGGATTCGGGTCGGCTCATCGTGGCTGATGGCACGGCGCTGTCGACAAGCCTGATGACAATTGGCACCTACGTCGGAGCCCTGGGGTCGCTGGGGACGATGGCGGGCTCCGTTTCGGCTATCGCGATGCCGGTTTCCTCGTTCATCCACTACGACCTCTACCTCGTCAATGGGCAAAACATCACCGTGCTTGACTCATCGACTGGTGGTCAGGTGGCCAACTTCTACGACCCCTACTCTCCGGTGGCAGTCGTGCCGAGTCCTGATGGTCGCTACATTTTCGTCGTTGACAACAGTGGAGGCGGCACGTCGGGCACTTTGCCTCGAGTGGTGAAGTACGCGACCGCGCTGTTTGGCAGCACGATCAATCCCGTCAGCGCCACGTACGTCATCAATCAGTCGGTGAGTTCGGGCCCGGTTTCATATTCGTTGAGCCACATCGCCCATATCGCCGAGGCAGCCTTATCACCGGCGGGAACCAGTCTTGCCCTGACCGATGACGCCAACTCGCTCATCATCACGATGGATGTCAGTCAATCTGACTCGACCTTTTATCGCGGCGCGGTGGTGTCGCTCGTAAACCTCAGCCCTCTTGCCAACTGCGTGCCGACCTCGCTCGCGTTTTCGCCTGATGGCGCCCACCTCTACGTCGCGTCTGAATTAAGTGACGGCTCAGCGAGCACAATTAGCGTTCTCAGCGGTGGCAATTCCACGACGGGATATGGCTCGGCGGTCTATCAAGCAGGGGCCACGCTTTACGACACGACGCCCGCGGGCTACGCCTCGACATCACTTCGAAGTGCCATTGACATTGCGGTGACGCACAACGATCAGCGTTTATACGTCCTTGACAACTCGCCAAGTCAGCCCTTGCTCTTTAGCTTCGCCCTCAATGCCGATGGCACACTGCGCACTGATCCTGATCCTGCCTTTTTGGCGGGCAACAACCCATCGTCATTTTCTCTCTCGCCGGAAGACTCGGTGGCCTATGTCAGCGACGCCACCACCGGTAAGACCAGTGCCCTCAACCTCTCTAGCGCGTCAGGTGATGTCGCGGCGGGCGAGGTTACGTCGCAAAGCGCCCTGTTGTATCGAACTACCGCCCTCTCGCCGCTCCTGACGGCGGCCAGCCCTGATGGACAATTCTTCTTCGCCACCTACGCGCAGTATTACATGGGACCTCACTATCCGAATCCGTTATTGAACGAAGTGGGCATCTTCAACTCGGCAAACGGCAGTTGGTCTGAGATGTCGGGCACTCCTGATCAAGCCTCCGCCCTCGCCATTTCACCAGTGTCCTCGAGCCAATGGCTGAATTCCACGGCGACATTTGACGGGCAACAAAATTGGACCGAACTGCTGCAGGGCGGAGTGAATGAGTCCGAGCGAGCCGACCGCACTCTGGTTGACCATGTGACATCAGGCACTCCACGTGATGCGCCCGGAGCTTCTGCGGGAACGAATAGTGCCCTTCGTTCCTACGACTTCTCACTGAACTCGTTCTCGCTGCAAAGTGCGGGTGTGGCGGTGCCATTAACGGCGAGCTACGACTCGGCTCGCGTGACGAATTCGTTGGATGCACCCTCGTCGCCCCCAAGCTTTGCCATGGGTTGGCGTCTCTCGACGGGTATCACTGCGTCTCAATATCCGCCCTCGGCGGGTCAATTCCCCTGCGAAATTGCGGTCACGCAGTCTGACGGCACCATGATCTACTTCAACCCCTCGACGAGCTTTACGACCACTTGTCCGACGAGTGGTTACGAGGCGCTTCCGTGGGAGCAGGCCACGTTGGCAACGGCTAGTTCGTGTGCGGGCTCCGGCGGCGATAGCTGCTGGTTGCTCGGTAACCCCGTAACGGGCATAACGACTGCCATTGACGCCACCTCGTCGTCGCACCACGTCCTTAGCCAAACGGACCGAAATGGCAATGCGGCCACCTACTCCTACAGCGCCGGAATGCTCGCGAACGTGTCGTCACGTGGTCGCTCGCTCACGTTTAGCTATCCCGCCGCGGGCACGGGTAGCTGCCCGTCACTAGTCAATGGCACCTCGGTGTCGTCGTGCTGGGTGGTCACTGACCCGATTGGCAAGAACGTGACCTACGTGCTGTCGGGGAGTCTCGCGACGGGTTACGACCTCATCGCGGTGAGCGTGGCCGCCACGTCAAGTGGTTCATCGCCCTCGGCCACCTATCTCTTTAGCTACTCGAATCACCTACTGACGTCATGGAGTGACCCGCAAAATGTCGCCAACGTGGGCACGAACGCTTCGGGCGCCACCACCATTACCTACACGCCCGGCAATAACTGGGTGAGCTCGGTTAGTGGGCCACGGGTAAATAACCAAGGCGAACAGGGAAATCTCAGCTTTTCACCCACGACTACCTTTAGTTATCCGAGCAGTGATCTGGTCGCCGGAAATTCGCAGGTGATCATTTCAGATCCCATCGCCACTTATAACGCCACGACGAATTCGAACCTGCCAGGTGCCAATGTCACGCTCGACAGCTACGTGGCCTTTGGCTTGGCGTCCCAAGTGCAGGGCTACGGAGCGAGCGAAGCGCCGGACATTAACCCCACGGCCATCACCTCGGCGACCCTCACCACGCTTCGAGACCCCCTCACGTTGATGCCCGACGAGACGTTGTCGTCCCTTGCCGACACGGGTTCGGGTAGCAACTTCAACAGCGGCGTGTCGTTTTTCAGTTATGACCTTCTGGGTAACACCATCGCCACCTATAGCCCCGGCACGAAGGCGGGTACGTGGAATGTCACGAGTTCGCTGCTGAACCAATTCAACGAACCGCTCAGCACGAGTGATGCCCTGGGCAATGTCACGACCTACACCTATGACGCTCACGGAAATCTCCTGACGACCACGTCGGCCGCGACCAATTCATTTGGCGCCGCGCCGACCACATCGAATTGGTACAACGCCGACGGCACACTGTGCGCCAGCCGCGACGCCAACGAGGTCGCCGCGTATGGGCTTTTGACGTCGTGTGATGTCACTCACGCCACGACGTATGGATATGACACTTTCGGCGATCTGGTCAGCACCGTGTCGCCCACCGGTTCGGTGACGAGCAGTGCGTATGACGCGCAGGGAAATCAGTGCGCCACGCTGAGCGCGAACGGGTACGCGGCGGGCGAGCGACTCACCACCTGTCCGACGAGCCCGCAGAGTGATGAATCAGTCATCTTGGCTCGTGACCTTTACGGTCAGGTGACGAGTTCTAGTTCGCCCAGTAATGCGCCGGGCGGCACGTCTTATTCATTTACCAATCTCAACGACGATGTCATTGCCACCTTGGGGATACAGGGCAATCGGGCAACCTGCGACCCCTCGCTGAGCACCACCTGCCTATATGCGACCTACAGCGGATTCGACGCACTCGGCGAGTTGGTGTGGAGCCGAGGTGCCAGCACCACCGCCGGGAACAGCGGGCCGCTCACACAGAACTTCTACGATCCGGACGGGAATCTGGTGGCGAGTAGTGACGCGACCGGCGCGACGTCGCTGTCGGTGCCCAACTCCCTCGGTGCGGCCATGTCGTCGGCTCCCGCCGACGCACGTGACGCGTCGTGTTCGCTGACGTCCACGACGAAGCTGTGTCCTAACAGCTCCTACTCCGCTTCTAACGCCGCTGGAGAAGTGACGGCGACTTTCAGTCCCACCAGCGCGGGCGACTCGGTCTTTAAATCACAGTCAATTTATGACCCCGCGGGCAACGTCATTAGCTCTACGGATCCCACGGGCGCAGTGTCGACTTCGACCTACGACGCCAATGGACAAGTGCTCCAGAGCCAGTCGACCAAGGGTTCCGTGACGACCGGTTCGACCTCGGCCTATAACCCCAATGGATCGGTGTGCTGGTCAACGCCACTCATTGTCTCGGGAACCCCCAGCTGCGCCAACCCACCACTTGACAGCGCGAATCAGACAACGATGAATTACTACGACCAAGATGGACGACTGGTCGCGACCACCACGCCCGGCACCGTGACCTACAGCCTCGCGACGCCCTCGTCCTGCAATCCACTCACCACCGCAACCTGTGACGGCGTCACCTACTACGTCTATGACGAAGCTGGACACCGTACACAGACCATTACTCCCGCGGGACCGTCGGGAGTTCGCGGTGTGACTGCGAGCTACTTTGATGCCAACGGAAACCAGGTAGCCACTGTCACCCCAATTGGCGCGGGCACCGGGTGCAATCCGCTGACGAGTTTCACCTGTCTCGGAGCGAGTTACTCAACCTATGACGCGCAGAACCGACTGCTCAGTGTCTCTTACACCGACGGCACCGCGACGGTTAGCTACACCTACAACGCTGATGGCTCCAGGGCGACCCAGAGCGACGGCACCGGCACCTCGACCTTTAGTTACGATTCAGCGGGGCGCCTTATTGGCACCACCAACGGGGCCGGAGCGACCACCACCTGGGGCTACAACACCCTCGGTCAACTGATCTGCCAGAGCTACGACAACGTAGCCGGCAACACCTGTCGCGGCTCGGGTGCGGGCACCAGTTCACCACCCACCGGCCTTATTACCTACACCTACGACGCTCTTGGTCGAGCCAGTTCACTCATCACCTGGAGTGGGGTGACCCTGACCACGGCCTATGACTGCGCGGGATCTAAGGCTTGGGTGTCGACCGGCACCGCCAATGTGCTCAGCTGCGACGCCGCGCACGATGCGTCACCGGCCATTCCTAGTGATCCCAATGCCATAACCACCACGTATTCAACGAACGATGCCGGTCAACTCGCCCAGCAATCGACGTCGACCAATGGCGGCGCGACCAATTTGTTGTCCTTCGCCTTCGCCTATGACGAACTAGGTCGCCTGACTAGCTCCGCCCCGACCGTCAACTCCCTGACCAAGGCCACCGACTACTACGGATACGACACCACGTCGCGAGTGACCTCCGGTCCGATCACCGGCACGACGGGCAACCCCAACTATTCCTATAGTCAAACCGGAGCCATCACCCAGGCCACGACTCACTTTGCCTCCGCGGCCTATTGGCCCAATGGTCAACTGTGCTGGACTAACCCGACCGCGGTGAGCTCGCCGAGCTGTGCTTCCACCCCAACCACGGCAACGACCTTTACCTACGACCTGAACGGGAACCGGACGAGCACGACGTCACCCACTGGCTCAACGACACTGAGTTGGCAGCCAACGTCGGGCAGGCTCACCTGCATTAACAGCGCCGGCACAACTTGTTCGGCAACGTCACCCACTTCCACCACCACCGTCTACTCCTACGACGGTGACGGACACCGAATGACGAGTTCCAACAACGGCACCACTAATGCCTTCATCTGGGATACGAGTGCCTCACAGCTCCTAGCGGACTCGACGCATGACTATGTCTATCTCCAGGGTTCAGTGACGCCCGACCTGCAGATCAACCTCACGACCGGCACCGTTGATCTCCTGATCCAGGATCAAAATGCCAATACTCGCGGCGTGGTGCAAGTGATCGGCGCCACTAGTTCGGTGAATCGAGCACTGGTCAACTACACCGACTACGACGCCTACGGCAACGCCATTACCCAGTCGGGAGGATCCATCAATTCTGGCGGCATGGCCAATGGGGGAGTCACTACCGACATCTCCACCTCCTTCGCCTTTGGCGCTGGCTACTGGGACTCCTCAAACCTCACCTACCTCGTCAATCGTTACCTCGATAACGAGACGGGGCAGTTCATCAGCGTTGACCCGCTGGTCGATCAGACGCGACAGGCATATGTCTATGCGGGGGATGGGCCGGTGATGAATATCGATTCGAGTGGACTTTATACAGTTGGCTTTTGCGCGGTTGGAAGCGCATCGGCATTCGGAGTAACAGGAAGTGGGCAGCTCTGCCTCACTAGAACCACGGGTACATCTCGAGACGAAATCGGTCTCGTGCTTGATGCGGGCTTGACTGTAGGCAACATCAACCCAGTGCCGTCAGACATCTTCGCCGGTGGAGGCGGAATATTGGTTACAAATGCCAACTCCCTATCGAGTCTCAAAGGTGTCTTTTACTGTTCAGTTCTCAGTATCGGGCCGTTATCCATTTCTGTAATCTCGAACAACATGCCAGGCAAGCCAGGCTGGATTTATGGGATCGAAATCGCCGCACAAAGCGGAATCTCAATCGGGGTTGGAATCGGCGCTTCGTATTCTTTGGTTCACCAGTTCACTTCCTTTTGGGATCAAGTGCCTGCAGAATTATTATGGGATAGTCTTGGTGGAGCCTCAGCTGTACCATTGGGTGGTAGTGCAGCAGCCTTGAATCTAGCTAAATCAAAGTATCTTCCAGACCTAATTAAACGCATCCCAGTCAAGGCCCGGCTGAAATGACATCAAACAAAGGTAATCGGCGTTTAGGCCAACACGCCACCTTTCGCGATTTTTATCAATGTTACCTTGCAGCGATATTTCTGTCGGGTTGGTCCTTGGTAGTTTGTTTCTCAGGACTCCCGTTAAAGTTTTTCCTCGCACCTTTGTCGCTTATGGTTGCTCTATCTCGATTCTTTGACTCAATGACGTTCGATAGTAATTTTGTAGTCATCCAATCTTTCAGTTTCTTTAGGGGATTGAACAGGATCAAAATTGAGAGACACCAGATTTCACATTTTGATGTTTTTCCGAAAGAATTTCCAAATTCCAAACTATCTATCTATGCTGTACTAAAGACAGGAAAAAAGATTCGAACACCGATTCGTATTTCGATGAATCAATACACACATATTCCACCACCAGATCTGACTCATTCGATTCCCGCAATAAAGAAATTGAACGACTTACTAGAAGATATTGGCTCTTAGGAATGGGACTGCTGTCGGGACTACTGTCGGTTTAGTTGACATCTAACATCCAGAGGAACATCCTCTGGGGGAAGATGGCAACAATGGCAAAGAGATACCCCCGAGAGTTTCGAGATGACGTGGTCCGCGTGGCCCGACTGGGTGACGCATCTCGATCACAAATTGCTCGAGACTTCGGCATATCGGAACCGACGCTCTATCAATGGCTTCGTCAAGCAGACGTTGAGGATGGGGTTCGAGATGGCGTGAGCGAAGCAGACGCCGCAGAGATGCGTGAACTACGACGTCGCAACCGCGTCCTTGAGCAAGAAGTCGAGATTTTGCGGCGCGCAACGGCCTATTTCGCTAAGGGCCTCGCCCCAAAATGACCTACCCGCTGGTGCGTGAATTGGCCGAGGACGCCATTCCCGTTCGGCTCACCTGCCGGGTCCTCAAATTCTCCGCCCAGGGTTACTACAAATGACTGCAGCGACCGATTTCACCTCGTGAGTTCGACGATGCCTACCTCACCAATCTGTTGGTCGACGCCCACCGTGATGATCCACCCTTTGGGTATCGATTCCTCGCGGACGAACTGGTGGTGAAGGGCCACACCATTGGTGAACGGCGTGTTTGGCGACTGTGCTCTGAAGCTCAGATCTGGGCGAGTTTCGTCAAAAAATCCCGTTACGGCAAGAAACCGGGGCCACCGGTCCACGACGACCTCGTCAAGCGTGACTTTCGAGCGACCGAAATGAACCAGGTGTGGCTGACTGACATCACTGAACACAAGACCATTGAGGGAACCCTCTACATGGCCTCGCTACTCGATGTGTTTTCGGGCCGCATCGTTGGCTACTCCATTGGCTCGCGGATGACAAGCGACCTGGCAGTTTCGGCACTGCGAAACGCCATCTCGCTGCGCAGCCCCACCAACACAGTGGTCCATTCGGACCGAGGTAGTCAGTTTCGTTCGACCGCCTTTGTTCGAATGTTGAAGAACAACGGACTGCGTGGATCGATGGGGCGAGTTGCATCAGCTGGTGACAACGCCGCCATGGAGTCGTTCCACGCTCTGTTGCAAAAGAACGTCCTCAACACCAAGAGGTGGGAAACAAGGGACGAACTTCGCATGGCCATCGTCACATGGATCGAGCGCACCTATCACCGACGCCGTCGAAAGCGCAGCCTGGGCAAACTCACACCAATTGAATTTGAAGCGCTGGCAACAACGCTTGAGGGAGTCTTATCCGTGGCATAAAACTATGGAAAGGAACTGTCAACTAAACCGACAGCAGTCCCGTGTCTCCTCGTTGTGATATTCAAGGGTTGAAGTTGTCGATGTAAGAAAGAAGCGTTGGCGCCGATCCAAATCCTCAGTTTGCTGTTTTGCCGAAAGCAGTGCTGCAAACTGTCCTGATTTCTCGCTCCGAGCGACGCCAACCACCGCACGGTGTGCCTCAGCGAAGTGACGAATGTCTTTCATGAAGAGATCCACGGCGACACTAACGTGGAGCCATGCCCTCAGCTTCCCTTCGTGATGTGGCGGGAGTTGACCGTGTCGGCCCCGGCCGATACGTGGCTCACCCCACTGACAATTACACCGTGGTCGGTCGACCGAACGGTGGCTACCTGCAGTGTGTGATGGCATCGGCGGCGTTGGCCGAGGCGATTGCCCAGGGCTCACCGCACACCCACGCCCTTGCCGTGTCGACGAACTACGTCAATCCGCCGGAACTAGCCCCCGTGGAAGCGCAAGTGGATATTCGCCGTATCGGCAAGAGTGCCACTTTTGCCCACGTGACCTTGTCTCAAAACGGCGCCGTCACGACCGAGTCCATCGTGACGCTGGGCGTGATCGGTGACCGCAGTGAGCCTCGTTACACCGCCACGTCGCTGCCCGAACTTCCCGAACGAGAGACTCTGGAGCGCCTGAACGCCCCGGGCATCGGCATTCACAGCGTTCTCGACATGCGTCTTGACCCGAAGACCACCGGGTACGCCCGCGGAGAATTGTCGACCTCGGCCGAATTTCGCGGCTGGCTGCGCCTCGACGATGGCGACTCGTCCTGGACGCCGTGGAGTTTGCTCTTTGCGTCCGACGCCTTTCCGCCCGCGACCTTCCCCCTCGGTTCATCGGGCTGGGTCCCGACCTTGCAGCTGTCGTCGTATATCCGTCGCGACCCCATCGGGGAGTGGCTGCGCATTCGTCAATGGTGCACGATGATTGACGACGGGGTCGTGGACGAGCGCTGCGAGATTTTTGACGAAGCTGGATACTTGGTGGCGTCGTCGGTGCAGCTCGCACTGGTGAGGTTTCCCGAGCGGTGATCGGGTCCGTCAGTGATGAGGGCGACCTCGTCTTCGGACGTAGTCGCATTTCGTCCTCGGAGATCACGGTGCACTTCTCGACCTCGGGAGGGCCGGGCGGTCAGCACGCCAATCGCACCTTGTCCAAAGTGACGGTGAGTGTGGACCTGGCGAATTGCGCGGGAGTCTCCGACGAAGTGCGCGCCCGTCTTCGTCTCGCGCTCGGCGACCGTGTGCAGGCCACGAGTTCTCGGCATCGAGTGCAATCTCGAAACAAGGCGCAGGCGCTCGAGAACTTGGTGGCTCGCTTGGCGGAGGCGGCGACTCCCCAGACGCCTCGCCGGGCCTCTCGGCCGACGAAGGCGTCTCAGACGCGCCGCATGGACGAGAAGCGCCGTCGTGGGGAGATCAAGCGCACTCGGCGCTCTACGGATGATTAACGCGCGTCGGTGAGGTGGCGCTCGATAGCGCTGAGTGCCTTGCGCAGTACGAGGTCGGAACGAGCCTCAGTTTCCTCGGTGATGCCCCGCAGCGCGGATAACGCGGCGTAACCGGCCGCGACCAACGCACCGTCATCGTCGAGTTCCTCGTCACTCACGTCATTGAGCTCGGGCGATGCCTGACCGAGACGCAGAGTCACGACGCCCACGTCGCCTAAGGGTTCGCTGGGGGAGACGGGCTTCACTAATCCGGCCGTCGAGACGCGAGCGCGCTTGACGCCCTTCAGCTCGGCGGCGGTGAGGTTGGGGACGTTGAGGTTCAGCAAGAAGTTGCCGTCGTGGCCTTCGATTTCCGTCAAGACGTCAACCGCAACCTCGGCGGCCGTGTCGTAGTGCACGTTCTCGCCCCACTGCACCGAGACGGCGAGGCCGGGCAGGCCCAACTGACCGCCGGTCAAGACGGCACCCACGGTGCCCGAGTGCAGCACCGAGCGGCCCACGTTGGCACCGGCATTGATGCCCGAGAGCACGAAGGTGGGCTGAGTGCCGAAGTAGCCAATGGCGCCCATGATGGCGCACAGTGCGGGCGCGGCGTCGAGGGCGAAGGCCTCAATCGACTCGGCACCTGCAATGACGCGTCGTTCAAACGGCACGTCGGGGTGGGCAAAGACGTCGCCCACGGCCGAGCTCATGCCTGAGAAGTTGCGGTTGGGGGCGACCACGACGGCGGAGCGATTCTCACCCTCGGTGATCCATCGGGCGACCGCACGGGTCAGGGTCTGAATTCCGGGGGCATCGATGCCGTCATCGTTCGTGATTAGGAGGCGCATTAGTCGTACAGTATCGGGGACACGTGAACGGTCGGTGACGGAGGTGCAAATGAACGTTCCCACCGGACAACAAGTAGCAATAGCCCACGGCGACCAGCGCGCCGTGATCAGCGAGGTGGGGGCCACCTTGCGTTCCTACGTCACGGGTGGCGTGCCCGTCATTGAGGGCTTTGCCGTCGAAGAACGCGCCTCGGGTGGCCGCGGCCAAGTTCTCTTTCCCTGGCCGAACCGTATGGACTCGGGTGTCTGGGAATTTTCCGGTCGCCAGGGTCGCGCCGCGATTGACGACGCGGGCACCCAGACGGGTAACCACGGCCTCGCTCGCTGGCGTCCGTTTCGCCTCGACGCGGCGAACCAGAATCGCTGCGTCTTTTCTTTCGTGCTACACCCGTCGCCGGCCTACCCCTTCCTCGCTCGCCTAGAAGTCGCTTATCACCTCGGGGTGCTCGGCCTCACGGTCACCTCGACGGTGACCAACCTGGACGACGTGCCCATTCCGGTCGCCCTGGGCTTTCACCCCTACCTGTCGGTGACCACCCCGACGATTGAGGGTGCGCAATTGCTCGTGCCGGCCTCCGCGCACGTCGCCACCAATGAGCGACTTTTGCCCACGGGAGAAATCTTGCCGGTGGCTAATGGGGACCGCGACTTTCGCCGACTTCGATCGGTCAGCGGTCACGTCATCAACACCACCTATGCCGAGCTGATTCGCGACGACCTCGGTCACGCGACGGCGTTGGTGGTCGACGACAACGGGGGAGTGGTCGAGCTGAGCTGCGACCGTAATTTCCCCTACTTGCAGGTCTACACCGGTGACCAGTTGGAACGTGGGCGTCGCCGCACCGCGATTGCGATTGAACCCATGACGGCGCCACCGGACGCACTTCGCAGTGGAAAGGACCTCATCGTGCTCGAACCCAATCAACACTGGGCCGGATCGTGGCGGGTGCGTCGACCATGAGCCAGCGCGTCGCCTTCATCACCGGTTCCACCAGTGGCATTGGAGAAGACACCGCCCGCTACTTCGCGGCGCGGGATTTCACCGTGGTGCTGAACTCCGTTCGCTCCGTGGCAGCCGGTCAGGCGCTGGCGGCCGAACTCGGTGGTTTTTACGTTCAAGGTGACGTCGGAGTTGAGGGGGCCGCGCCGAGACTTATCGACGAGGTGCTCGCCCACACGGGTCGCCTCGACGTGTTGGTCAATAACGCCGGGGTCACCAAGGTGATTGCGCACCCGGACTTAGACGCGGTGACTCGAGACACCTGGCGAGAAATTTTCGAGGTGAATGTCTTTGGCACCTTCGAGCTCTGTCGCGCCGCCTTACCGGCGCTGCAGGAACACGGTGGCGCCATCGTCAACGTGGGATCGATTGCCGGACTTCGCCAAACGGGTTCATCCATTCCTTACGCGGCGTCCAAGGCCGCCCTTCACCATCTGACCACCTTGCTCGCCAAGGTGGTGGGTCCGTCGGTGCGCGTGAACGCCGTGGCGCCGGGCCTAGTGGACACTCCGTGGACGGCAGATTGGGATGTGGTGCGAGGTTTCGTGGAGGCCCTGGCCCCGCTCAAGCGCAGTGGTCAACCCGCCGACATTTCCGACGTGATCTACCTCTTGGCGACGAATTCCTACGTCACCGGCCAAATCATAGCCATCGACGGCGGACTTACGCTGACGGTATAGGGGGCAGGGCGAGACGCATCGTCTCGCTTAGCGCGAAGGCCGCGGGGGCAATGAGCGCACCGTCGACGAGCGGCAGCGCCGGCAATTCAATTAATGCGCGAATCTCGGGTGGCAAGAGTCCCACCGAGGCGGCCACGATGGTGCGGTACGCGCTCTTTTGAATAGGAGAACCCCCGACGCCACGCAATACGAAGCGTCGCGTTTCTGTGCCCGCGCGAGTGAGGCGAAGTTCGGGCAAGAATCCCACGAGTCGCTCGTGTAGTTCAGCGACGGTGACGGGTAGGTCGCGCGCACCGAGATCGTGGCCCACCTGACTCATCTCGCGCACGTACCCGTCTCGTTGTTCGTCGCTAAGGGTGGTGGCACCGAATCGCTCGTACGCCGCGAGGAACATCGCGACCTCGCAGCAGTGCACCCATTCGAGAAGGTGGGGGTCACTCGCGCGGTAGGGCTGGCCATCGGCGGTCACACCCTCAACGCCGAGGTGCATGGCCTTCACTCGCTCGATGAGCAGATACGCGTCAGCCTTTGATCCGTAGGTCGTGGTGCCAATGAACAGCGCGGTGTTCTCGAGTCGACGCAGCGGTTCGTCGCGATAGCGAGAGTGTTGGTCCACGCCGGCCATGGCGAGGGGGTGCAGTAGTTGGTACAGCAGTGACGCCATGCCGCCAATGAGCATGGATCCGAGGTCCGCGTGAATGAGGCGCATCACGCCGTCTACGGGGGCGTAGGCGAGTGCGGGATCGAGGCAGGGCGGCGGCGGGTCGCCACGAAGTCCGATGGCCGCGCGCACGCGCTGCTGGGCGCGAGCGCGAAGGTAAGAAGCGACGACCGTTGTGCCTCGTCGGCCAATGTCGCGCAGTGACTCTCGCTCGCTCATAGGCTCACCCTACGAGCGCAAGTGAAAGGTGGCCACACGTGACGACCATTACTAGCCCCCATATCGACACCGTGGTCGACCACCAGCTCGACAAAGTCTGGAAGGTCATCGTTCTGGACGATCCGGTGACCCCCATGTTGGTGGTGACCATGGTGTTTCAAAAGGTCTTTGGCTACCCCAAGGAGAAGGCCGAATTTCTCATGCTCACCGTGCACCACGAGGGCCGCGCCATCGTGTGGTCGGGGGAGCGAGAGCGAGCGGAACACTTCTGCGTTGCTCTTCACTCCCACGGCCTGCTCGCGACGGTGGAGCAGGAGGATTAGCGGTGCGACCCTTTCGTCGCCGCCGTGACGGTCAGATTGCCGTCAACCTGAATGACGCGGGTCGTGACTTCGTGCGTCACGTCTTTCGTGAAATCGTGGCCGCCGAATATGACGATGATGGCGTTATCCACCCCGTCATCTACGCCCGCATCACGCCGGGACTGGACCACGACGACCCGACTCGACTTTTTGAGCGTCAGCAGGAAGTCAGCTCAGTGGCGCAGCGTGCGCTACAGACTTGCGACGACGACCTCTTAAATGACAGTGACGCGTGGGCGTGGCTGCGCACCATTCAGGTGGCCCTTCGATCGCACGCCTTTGGCCGCGATATTCGAACGGCGCAGGACTACCAGCAGGTCGAGGGCGACCTAAGGGTCTATCTCGAGTCCTTGCAGTATCTGGCCTGGGGCCTCGCTCGCGCCCTCTCGAGTTAGAGATTTACTTCCGCACGATGACGGCGGGATTACCCACCGCCGTCGCGCCCGCGGGCACGTCGCTGAGGACGACCGCGTTGGCGCCAATCTTCGCGCCGTCACCGATGGTGATGCCACCAATGATCTTGGCGCCCGGATAGATGGTCACGTGGTCGCACACCACGGGATAGGACTCACCGTCTTGAGAGCCCACGGTGACCTGGTGGAAGATCGAGCAGTGCCGACCGATGACCGATCCCGGTCCAATCACGATGCCGTTGCCGTGAATGAAAACCGTGCCCTCACCGATGACCGCCCCGTGGGCAATCTCGATGGTGGAAATCACCTTGGCGAGTTGCAGGCAGAAAATGGCCCGGCGGTGACGGCCCCGAGCGTCGTATCGCGCACTGCGGCGATAGAGGCGAAGAGCGTGCCACTGGGTGGCGAAGAGGGAACTCAGCAGTGAGCTGTTGGCCATGGGCGAAGCGTAGTCAAGGCACCCGGAGCACAGCCCGTGTCGCCGGTGCGGCTCTTTGTGGTGGAGAGGCAAAACCTTTAGACCAGACAGCAGCGAGGTTTCCATTGGTCCGCCTCGAGTCGATCGTCACCCAACGGCTTCAGGTGCGGTCAGGGTCCCCGCTTCTTGTCAGCGAGTTCTTATTCGTAGCCCTCGAGAGCGAATGGGTTGAGGATTTGGCGACCCCACAGTTGCTCGGCCTCGAGTTTCGTGAGACGAGCTTCGTCGGCGCACTCTTTCCACTCAGACCGAATGATGTGTAGCTGTTGGTCAATGATGGATTTCGCCTCGCTGGCGGACAGTAAATACTCTCTCGCTGCGGCGATACACGTGGTCAACTGGCTCAGTTTCATTAGTGGATTGAGCGGATTCTCATCATCTCGTCCCACCGCCATGGACTGAACTGCCTCACCACCGGAGCGTGGCTGAGGGCAGATGTCATAGGCCGGTGTCAGCGCGAGGGCCTCCCCGTCCCAGAACGCCGCGTGGTTTCGCGCGTGATCATCGGTGTTTCCAATGCAAACGTTGAAGGTGATGCGGGCGAAAAGTTCTCGCAAGGTGTCGGAGGCTGTGACGAAGCGCTCGCGGATGAGGTCGGCAAGGGCTGGATACGTCGCGTAGCGGCCGATCATTTCGTCAAGACCGAGCATTGTTAATGCAGAGACCATCATCTTTCGCTGACCTGGAATCTCAGTCCGATCGAAACGCTCAACCAGAAGAACATCTCGGCCTAACGAACTCACCACCTCCGTCGACGCCACGTCGAGGCCAACGCGGCGCGCCATCAGCATCGCAACTCCCTCCGCTTTCACCACGGGGAAGTAATCCGAACGAGATGAGAACTTGGCAATTAGTCGGCGGTGTCCATCAGCAAGCAGCGCCTTCGGCCTCGCTCCGCCTATCGCCGATCCTTGAAAGAGCGCTTGGTCAAGTTCAGGGGAAAAGGGCTCTCCAGATTCAAGTCGTTCGGCCGCCTCGACCAACTCCTCCAACTTCCCTTCCCCGTATCGTGGCTCGTATCTTTCTGGACTTTCCTGAAAATCAAGAGCGCCGATGCGATCGGACCCCGACTCGAGAAGGTAGGTCATTGCATCGAGCTCAATGTTGGGCGAGCCAGAATGCCGACGCTCGATGACGCGCCTACCCCACGAGTCGGGACCGCCGTCAGCGATACATCCGGCAATCACCAGTCCATCCATGGGGGCGATCGGGCCTCGTTGGAGTGGGAGCTCGGGAAGGTAGAGGGCGATGGCGTCATTCCGGCTTTGATAGCTGGTGCCGTATGAAAACTGTGTCACGGAGCCACTGGTCGTGAGTACGCCTGCAACCACGGGTTCCGTCGCGCGAGGGAGCCACACCCATACGTAGACGTTGGACGGCGATTTAGAAGGCATCGTCAATGACCTTGCTCTGCTCTCGAATCCTTGACGGGATTAACGCGAGTTGTCGCTGTGCATGACCGAGGACAGCGTCGAGTTCTCTCCTGTCGGAGGTGAAGAGGGGGACCCCGAGCAATGTCGCAACTTCAAAGACTGACCCGATGGCAACCGAGAGATCGCCGCGCTCAATCTTGCGGAGGGTAATGACGGATATTCCAGCCCTTTCCGCCAAGTTCGCGCTGGTCCAGCGTCGCTCTCTGCGCGCCATGGCGATATGGGCGCCCAGGACCTTGGCGGCATCGCGACTTTGGGGGTGGTAAGCGTGTGGCTTCCGCATGGCCTCTCCTTAACTGTCTTTAGAGTATCAGTTAAGTCCTTAAAAGATATTTTATTATCAATTTATTCTTACAGCGCCCTTAATGAGTGCGATTCAATGGTCTGACGTGGGGCCCAGGCGATAAGGACTCGGCACCGACATTCTTGTCGTATTCACCTTGGGTGTCGTGCCCCTGAGGTCAGATGGCGCCGAATAATGAACAAAGTCCTGGCCTTCCTCCGTGGTGGGAAGAAGGCCAGGACTTTGTTCCTGAGTTTGAACTACTTCTGCGCAAACCCTGTGGTGCGCCCCTCGGGATTCGAACCCGAAACCTGTGGATTAAGAGTCCATTGCTCTGCCGTTGAGCTAGAGGCGCGGAGAGATACTACAACGTCCGCGCCCCTCGCGCTACTTCTGGATGGCCTTGACCTCGAGGAACTCTTCGAATCCGTACTTGCCGAGCTCGCGGCCAATGCCGGACTGCTTGTAGCCACCGAAGGGGGCGAAGATGTTGAAGTTGCCGCCGTTGATCTCCACCTGGCCGGTGCGAATCTTACGGGCCACTTCGAAAGCCTTCTCCTTGGTGCCGGCCCAAACGCCACCGGACAGTCCGTAGAGCGAGTCGTTGGCAATGGCGATGGCTTCCTCTTCGCTGTCGTAGGGGATGATGGACAAGACCGGTCCGAAGATTTCCTCCTGAGCGATGGTCATGTCGTTACGCACGTCCGAGAAGATGGTGGGTGCCACGTAGTAACCCTGCTCGAGGCCTTCCGGCGCGTCGAGGCCACCGGCGATGAGGCGGGCGCCCTCGTCGATGCCCTTGCGGATGTAACCGAGCACGCGCTCCTTTTGGGCGGCTGAGACCAACGGTCCAAGCAGCGAGGCGCCGGTGATGGGGTCGGCCGGGGTGTAACCCGCGACGGTCGCCACGGCGAGGTCCTCGGCTTCAGCCAGACGCGAACGCGGCACCAGCATGCGGGTGAGCGCCGAGCAGGTCTGGCCCGAGTTCAGGTAGCACTTGAAGATGCCGTCGGGAATGGCGGTCGCGAAGTCGGCGTCGTCCAAAATGATGTTGGCGGACTTGCCACCGAGCTCGAGAGAGACGCGCTTGACCATGTCGGCGGCGATCTCCATGACGCGCTTGCCGGCACGCGTGGAGCCGGTGAAGGAAATCATGTCGGTCTTCGGGTGCGCCACGATGGCTTCACCGACAACCGGGCCCGAACCGGTCACGAGGTTGAACACGCCGGCCGGCAAACCGACCTCGTCGAAGATTTCCGCGAGGATGAAGGCGTTAATGGGAGCCACTTCGCTGGGCTTCAGCACGACGGTGCAGCCGGCGGCCAACGCGGCCGCCACCTTGTTGGCGATTTGGTGCAGTGGGTAGTTCCACGGCGTGATGCAGGCGACGACGCCGACGGGCTCACGCACCAAGGTGGAGTTGCCGACTTCTTCTTCCCACTCAAAGTCCGCGGCGCGCGCGGCGTTGTCGGCGAAGGTCGCCGTCGGAATGCCGGCCTGGATGCCCTTCGCGAGCATGAGGGGCATGCCGACTTCGTTCGCGATGCACAGAGCAATTTCGTCGCTGCGCTCCGCGAGCTTCTCGCTCACGCGCGACAAGAACTCACCGCGGTCCTTCGCGGCCATGACGCTCCACGCGGGAAATGCTGCGGCGGCCGCCTCGACCGCGCTGTTGGCTTCGGCGACGGTGCCGGCGGGAATGGTGGCGTATAGCTCGCCGGTTCCCGACGTGAAGACCTCGAAGGTCTCGCTCGATTGCGCCTTGACCCAGCGGCCGTTAATGAAAAATGAATCCTTGATGATGGCCATGCCATCCCCCCTTCGTCATCGGTGACGTCGCGACACTATCGCTCGGAGAGGGAAAAAGTAAGCGCCGCCCGGTCCGATGGACCGGGCGGCGCCTTGGGGTGGACGGCGGGACTTGAACCCGTGACCTCCGCGGCCACAGCGCGGCGCTCTAACCAGCTGAGCTACGCCCACCAAGAGCCTCCAGTATGCCACAGGGCGCTCGGAGCCTGTCCACCGCGCTCGGTACGATGAGGGCACGCCTCTGTAGCTCAACTGGATAGAGCAGATGGTTTCTACCCATCAGGTTGCGGGTTCGACTCCTGCCGGGGGCACTGACGTGGCGCGGCCGCGGTGTCTCAAAACCGACCCGCCGTGGCGCCATGGTTTAGCGTGACCGCCATGATCCGTGTTTCTGTCTATTACCCGACCACCGACGGCGCGTCGTTTGACCACGACTACTACCGCGACACCCACGTGCCCATGGCACGCGATGCCTGGGGTCTCACTGACGCCCTCATCGAAAAGGGCATCAATGGCCCCTACGTGGCGGCCGTGCACGTGACCTTTGATTCCATGGACGCGCTGGGCGAAGCCATGGGCTCGGAAAAGAGCGCCGCGGTGATTGACGACGTCGCCAACTTCACGACCATTTCGCCGATTATGCAGATCAGCGAAATCGTCGAATAAGGAAGTCGAATTGACTCTGTGAGTCGGGAAGGCGGGATTCGAACCCGCGACCCCCTGGTCCCAAACCAGGTGCGCTAACCAAGCTGCGCTACTTCCCGCGAGGTCACAGTCTGCCAGTTATCGACTGTTAGCGTCGCGACATGACCTATGACTGGTTAATCGACGGTATCGAGGAGAGCTGGCGCGAGATTGATCGCGTGGTGCAGCTCGCCGGACCGGAGGGGTACGAGAAGCCCACCGCGTGTCCTGGATGGACCGTGCGCGACATCCTGAGCCACTTGCTCGGTTTCGAATTACTGATGCAGGGAATCGCGCCGGTGCCCTATGACGCCAGCGGTGACCCGCACGTCAAGAATCCCATCGGCGAGTTCAACGAGGCCTACGTCGCCGAGCGTCGCTCGCGGCCCGGTGACGAGGTGCGACGAGAGTTCGTGGCGGTCGGCGCCGCCAGCATCGCGCGACTTCGCACCATGACGGACGAGGAATGGGAGACCGTGCGGCCAAGTCCCCTGGGGGACCACACGTCGGTATTCGTCTTTGAGACGCGACTTCTTGACACTTGGATCCACCTGCACGACATTTGTGACGCTCTGGCCATGCCCCTCGAAGATGGGGGAGCGGGTGAAGAGGTCGTCGTGAACCGCTTCGAAGCCGCTCTGCCCTACGTGGTGGGTCGCAAAGCCGCGCTGCCCGAGGGATCGCGAGCCCGAGTGACCCTGACCGGTCGCTTGGCTCGCCTGATCGATATCGAGGTGGTGGGCGGCCGTGGTCAGGTCGCCACGACCCCCGGCGAGCCCGACGTAGAGATCGTCACCCCCACCGCAGTGTTCTGGCGCCGCGCCGCGGGCCGCATCTCACCGGAGGCATTTTTGACCTCGCGAGATGTTCACCTCGAGGGCGATCTCGCTCTCGCCACGCGAATTGTCGAGAATGTGGCGGTTCTGATTTAGGCCTGACGGCTCGACAACTAGTCTCTTATCCCTATGCAGGCAACCGCGTCGAACGTCGAAAATAACCAGACCACCGTGACCGTGACGGTCTCGGCCGCCGAGATCGAAAAGGCGAGCGAGGCCACTGTCTCGGCCATCGCCCAGCAGATCAACGTCAAGGGCTTCCGCAAGGGCAAGGCTCCGCGCCAGGTGGTCATCAACCACATTGGTGGCCCGGCCGTGCTGCGTGGTGAGACCCTGCGCGAATCGCTGCCCGACTTTTACGCCCGTGCGGTGTCGCAGACCGGCATTGATCCCATCAACCAGCCCACCATTGACATCGTCAGCGGTGAAGACGACGGCGACTTGACCTTCACCGCCGTGGTGGAAGTGCGTCCCGAGGTGCAGATTGCGGGCCACCGCGGTCTGCAGGTGACCCTGCCCTCGCCCTTTGCCAGCGACGACGAAGTCGAAGCTCAGGTCACGCGCCTTCGCGAGACCGACTCTCACCTGGCTGACGTGGACCGCCCCATCGTGAGCGGTGACATCGTCACTATGAACGTGCACGTGGAAGACCCCGCCAACCCCGAGAGCGCGCAGGACGTGCCGGACTTCGCCTACACCGTGGGTTCGGGCGCCTTGGTCGACGGCCTCGACGAACTGATTCTTGGCCTCAAGGCCGGCGAGGACCTCTCGCTCACGGGCCGTGGCCCCGGTGGCGACGACATGAACTGGTCCTTCCACTTGGTGCAGGTGCGCGAGCGCGTGCTGCCGGAACTGACCGACGAGTGGGTCGAAGAGAACACTGAGTACGCCACGGTGCAGGCTCTGCGTGATGGTCTCATCGTGCAGCTGACCAGCCGCAAGGTGATCGAAGCGCAGATGAGCCGTCGCGACAACGTCCTCGTGGCCTTGTCGGACCTCGTCGCCGAAGAGTTGGTGCCCGAGTCCCTCGTGGCCCAAGAGCTCGACTCGCGTATCCACGAATTCAGCCACCGCCTCGAGCAGCAGCGTCTCGACGTGGGCACCTTCCTGCAGATCACGGGTCAGACCGAAGAGCAGCTCATCGAGATGTTCCGCCAGGACGCCCTTCGTGCCTCGCGCATTGACCTCGCTCTTCGCGCGTTGGTGCGCGCCGAGGGCCTCGAGCCCACGGAGCAGGAGATTGAGGACGAACTGGTGACCACGGCCGAGTCCATGAGTGTGTCGGCCGAGATTTTGCGCGACAACCTCGAGACCACGGGCCGCCGCGTGACTTTCGTCTCCGAAGTCGCGAAAATGAAGGCGTCGCGCTGGTTGCTCGAGAACGTCACCTACGTTGACGCGCAGGGCGCCACGATTGACCGTGCGCTGCTGGACGAAAACCAAGCCGACTCTGAATAGGGTGGAAGATATGAACCCCAATCTGCGCTTTAACAATTACCTCGTCCCCACCGTCGTCGAGTCCTCGACGCGTGGTGAGCGCGCCTATGACCTCTACAGCCGTTTGCTGAAGGAGCGCATCGTGTTCCTCGGCACGCCGGTCGATGACGCGGTGGCGAACTTGATTTGTGCGCAGATGTTGTTCTTGGAGTCTGAAGACGCCGACCGCGACATCCACCTCTACATCAACTCGCCCGGTGGCGACATCACGGGCCTGCTCGCGATCTACGACACCATGAAGTTCATCAAGCCCGACGTGTCAACCTTCTGCTTCGGTCAGGCCGCCTCGGCCGCCGCGGTGTTGCTCGCCGCCGGTGCCAAGGGCAAGCGTTACGCCCTGCCGAACGCACGCATCTTGCTGCACCAGCCCTGGGGTGGCGTCGGCGGTCAGGCCTCCGACATCGAAATCCAGGCGCGCGAAATCCTTCGTCTGCGCGAGATCTTGAACACGATTTTGTCTCAGGACACCGGCCAGTCACTCGAGCGCATCGAGAAGGACACGGACCGCGACTTCATCATGTCGGCGGCCGAATGTGTCGAGTACGGCATCATCGACGAGGTCATCACCAAGCGCGTGTAGTCCGCAATTTTGACCCACCCAAACCGTAGGATGGTTCGGGCGGGCGAATGTCGGAGGAACTGCCATGGCGAAATTCGGTGAGTCGGGCGACAGCCTGAAGTGCTCGTTCTGTCAAAAGACGCAAAAGCAGGTTCGTAAGCTCATTGCGGGCACGGGCGTGTACATCTGCGACGAGTGCATCGAGCTGTGTAGCGACATCCTCGCCGAAGAACTCGGTGACGCTCCCGAGCCGCTGCTCGAAGAACTTCCCAAGCCCCGCGAGATCGCCGAATTTCTCGATCAGTACGTGATTGGCCAAAACGAGGCCAAGAAGATCTTGGCCGTGGCCGTGTACAACCACTACAAGCGCGTGCAGTCCGGACCGCGCCGTGACGGTGACGTCGAAGTCGCGAAGTCCAACGTCTTGCTCCTCGGCCCGACGGGCTGTGGCAAGACCTTCTTGGCGCAGACCTTGGCCAAGATGCTGAACGTTCCCTTCGCCATTGCCGACGCCACCGCGCTCACCGAAGCGGGCTACGTCGGTGAAGACGTCGAAAACATTCTCCTCAAGTTGCTGTCGGCGGCTGACTACGACGTGAAGCGCGCCGAGCGCGGCATCGTCTACATCGACGAAATCGACAAGATCTCTCGCAAGGCCGAGAACCCGTCGATTACTCGCGACGTGTCGGGTGAAGGCGTGCAGCAGGCCCTCCTCAAGATCTTGGAAGGCACCGTGGCATCGGTGCCGCCCCAGGGTGGTCGCAAGCACCCGCACCAAGAGTTCATCTCTATCGACACCACGAACGTGCTGTTCATTTGTGGCGGGGCCTTCGCGGGTCTCGAACAAATCATTGAAAGGCGTCGCGGCAAGAAGGGCATCGGCTTTGGTCAGCCCGTCGAGGCCGAGATCAAAGACACCGGTGAGCTCTTTAAGCACGCGCTGCCCGAGGACCTCATGAAGTTCGGTCTCATTCCCGAATTCATTGGCCGCTTGCCGGTCGTCGGTGCCGTGCACCAACTCACTCGCGAGATGTTGATCGCCGTGTTGTCCGAACCGAAGAACTCGCTCGTGCGTCAGTACCAGAAGATCTTTGAGTTAGACGGCGTGGAGTTGGTCTTTGAGACCGAAGCGCTGGAAGCGATTGCCGAACTGGCGCTCGCTCGCGGCACCGGTGCGCGCGGCCTTCGCGCCATCATGGAAGACGTGCTCGTGGACATCATGTTCGACTTGCCCGGTCGCACCGATGTGGCGCGCTGCATCGTGACGGCCGAGACGGTGGCCAAGACGGCCGAGCCAGTGCTCGACCTCAAGAAGCCCCGCTCGCGGCGCGCGAGCTAAGCATGAGCCTCGCGGAACTTCGCGACGCGGTCGCGTGGCTGGAATCTCACGTCGACTTTGAGCGGGTCGCTCCGAATCGAGCAGCGACGCCGACGCTGCAGCCCATCATTGACACCCTGACGGCCATCGGGAGTCCCCAGATGGACTATCCAGTGATCCACATCACCGGCACCAACGGCAAGGGCACCACCAGCACCTTGACCTCGGCGCTGCTGCGAGAAATGGGATTAGCCGTCGGCACCTTTACCTCACCGGACCTGCACGCCATCAACGAGCGCATCAGTGTCAATGGGGAGCCCATTAGCGATGACGCCCTGACGCTGGTGCTGCGTCGACTTCGCGACCTCGAGTCGGTGACCGGCATCACGCTGACGCGTTTTGAGATTCTCACCGTGGCCGCGCTGCTGCACTTCTCCGACGAAGGAGTTGAAGTCGCGGTCATCGAAGTGGGTCTCGGGGGAACCTGGGACTCCACCAACGTGATCAATGGATCGGTGTCGGTTCTCACCAACGTTGACCTCGACCACACCGCCATCTTGGGTCCGACGGTGGAGCACATTGCTCGCGACAAGGTCGGCATCTTTCGGGCGGCGGGCACGGCGGTGCTCGCCACCACCGACCCTCGGGTCGTCGAGATTGCGAGCGCTCGCGCGGACGAACTCGGATGCCCGCTGATTCGTCTCGGCCGTGACTTTGACGTGCTCGCCAATGACGTCGCGGTGGGTGGTCGATTGCTCACCATTCGCACGCCTCGCGCCACCTACGACGACGTGGTGCTGACGCTGCACGGTGCTCACCAGGGCGTCAACGCCGCGACCGCGCTGGTCGCCACCGAAGAATTCATCGGCGAGGCCATCGGGGAGAAAGTGGTGCGCTCTGCCTTCGGTCACGCGACCATGCCCGGTCGTCTCGAAGTGCTCGCACGTTCCCCCCTCGTGGTAGTCGACGGCGCCCACAACCCGGCGGGTGCCCGCGCTTTGGCGGCAACCCTGGACGGGGCCTTTGGCGTCGGGGGAGTGCGCCGCGTGGTCTTTGGTCTCCTCAACGGACGAGAAGTCGTGGACATGGTGGAGCCGCTGGTGTCGGCGGGCTTGACGGACTTTCACGTGGCCGCGCCCGATTCGCCGCGCGCCATGGATGTGGGCGTCATGGTGGAGGCCATCGTGGCCGCGGGAGCGACGGCTTGTCGTCACGACTCGGTGGCCGAGGCTCTCGGGCACGCTCGTGAGATCGCCGACGACGCCGACATGATTGTCTGCGCGGGCAGTTTGTATGTCGTCGCCGAGGCGCGCGCTGCCGCGCTCGGCCTCCCGAGCCGCCTCAAGGTCTAGACCAAGTAGGCTGGAAAGCCTATGGCACGTACTTTTTCCTTTATTAAGCCTGATGGCGTCCAGCGCGGACTCATCGGCGAAGTTCTCCGTCGTTTCGAGCAGAAGGGCCTCACCTTGGTGGCGGCTGACCTGCGCCAGATTGACCGTGCCACGGCCGAGGCGCACTACGCCGAGCACGCCGGCAAGGGCTTTTTTGACGCCATTGTCACCGGATTGACCTTCGGACCGATTTTCACCATGGTCTTGGAGGGTCCCGAGGACGTGGCCAAGATCGTGCGCACCATGATGGGTGCCACCAATCCGGCCGAATCGGCCCCCGGCACCATCCGCGGCGACTTCGGTACCGAGATGCAGTACAACATCATTCACGGCTCGGACTCGCCCGAATCCGCCGCCCGTGAAATAGCCCTGTTTTTTCCTGAGCTCGCGAAGTAGTTCCGCGGGGCGACATGCCCTAGCCTTAGGCTTATGCCGTCAGTCGATGACTGCGGTCTAGAAGGTTTTCATGGACAATCGATTCTCACTGCTGGGCCGCGATATGGCGGTAGACCTCGGAACGGCCAACACCTTGGTCTACGTCCGTGGTCGCGGCATCATCTTGAATGAGCCCTCCGTAGTGGCGGTCGACGTGAAGGACGGTCGCCCCTTGGCGGTGGGCGCCGAAGCCAAGCGCATGATTGGTCGCACCCCGAGCAACATCCAGGCCATTCGACCCCTCAAAGACGGCGTCATTGCGGACTTTGAAATCTGCGAAAAGATGCTGCGCTACTTCATTCACCGCGTTCACCAACGTCGTTTCGCGAAGCCGCGCATGATCATCTGTGTGCCCTCGGGTATCACCGGTGTCGAGCAGCGCGCCGTCATGGAAGCGGCTGAGTTCGCCGGTGCGCGCAAGGCCTTCATTATCGAAGAGCCCATGGCCGCGGCGATCGGTGCGGGTCTACCTATTCACGAACCCACCGGAAACATGGTGGTGGACATCGGTGGTGGCACCACGGAAGTCGCCGTGATTTCTCTCGGCGGTATTGTCACCAGCCAGTCGATTCGCGTCGGTGGCGACGAGCTCGACGAGGCCATCGTGTCGTACGTGAAGAAGGAATTCCAGCTCGCGCTCGGTGAGCGCACCGCGGAAGAAATCAAGATTCAGATGGGCTCCGCTTTCCCGCTCGAAGACGAAATGCGCGCCGAAATTCGCGGTCGTGACCTCGTGACGGGACTTCCGAAGACCGTGGTGATTTCCACCGAGCAGGTGCGCGAAGCGATTGAAGAGCCGGTGCAGGCCATTGTGGATGCCGTCAAGGTGACCTTGGACCGCACGCCGCCCGAATTGGCCGCCGACATCATGGAGCAGGGCATCGTGCTGACCGGTGGTGGCGCACTGCTCGCCGGTTTGGCCCAGCGTCTTGAGGTCGAAACCAACATGCCCATCATCGTCGCCGATGACCCGCTGAACTGCGTGGCCATCGGTAGCGGCATGTGCCTCGAGGACTTGGCCGTGTTCGAGCGGATGCTCAAGACCTCTCCGTCGAGGTAGTTCGTGGCGTCGCCCATCGTTCGACGACGAATCTTTTCGGGCGTCGTGGCATTCGTCATTTTCTTGACGGTGGCCGAGCTCACGGGTGGACCGGCACATTTTCTGCGCAGCACGGGACGATTCGTTTCGGCACCGTTCACCTGGGTGGTGGGGCTCGTGGCCCATCCGGTGGGTCACCTCATGACCGGTGCCCTCAACTACAGCGACGTCGTGGCGCAAAATCGCCTCCTGCGCGAACAACTCGCTCACGACCAAATGCTGATCAACCAGCAGCAGTATCAGGCCAATGAATTGCAGCGCCTCACGGCGTCGTTGAACTTGCCCTTCGTCGGCACGACGCCGACGGTGTCGGCGCAAGTCATCGGCATTTCCCCGACGAATTTCGCGGCCACCGTCACTATTTCCCGCGGTCAAGATGACGGACTCTTGCCGGGTATGCCGGTGGTCGGTGGGGGTGGACTTTTGGGCACCGTGACGTCGACGACGAGTCACTCGGCCACCGTCACCTTGATCACCGACGCCTCGTCGGCGATTACTGGTGAAATCGGCACTAGTGGTGCGCAGGCCGTGATCTACGGATCGGGAGACGCTCGGCCACTACGCGTGACCGCGGTTGCCCTATCGAAGTCGGTGTCGCCGGGCGACATCGTCTCAACGACGGGGGCCAATGGCGACCTCTTGCCGCCGGGTATTCCCATCGCGAAGGTGAAGTCCATCGTGGTGACCCCCGGGGCGACGACGTACAACTTGACCTTGACGCCCCTCGCCGATATCAGCAACTTGGGTTACGTGTCGGTGCTGCTGTGGGAGCCCGGTACGTGACCGGTCTCATTCGCCTGGTCCTCGCCAGCGCGCTGATGGGGGCCGTGCAGCTGTCGGTGTTGTCGCCGATACGGCTCGCGCACGTCACCATCATGCTCATGTGGATATGGGCCTTGGCCCTCGGCATTTCCATCAACCGGTGGTACGCGACGATAGGTGGCGCTCTTGTCGGTTTCATGCTGGACGCCCAAAGTTCCACGCCGCTCTTGACCTTTGCGGTGACGGGCGCACTCGTGGGCTACATCTGCGGCCGCCTCGGGGAAGAAGGCATTGGCGATCTCGACGGCGCCGCGTGGTGGTCGGGACCCATCGTCGGCAGCCTCGGCATCGTGATCAGCGTTCTCGCAGCCATGTGTGTCGCCACCGTGTTCGGTGACGGAACCTTCTGGCGGGGAAATGCGGGTGCGTCAATGGTGGTCAACATGCTGCTGGCCGCCCTCCTCGTTCGGCCCCTCGGGCGTTTTGCGCGCTGGGCCATCGGTGACGACATGGTGGTTCACCGCTAATGGCACGTAACTGGCGATCACGGCCGGTCTCTCGCGAGTGGTGGCGTCGCTGGCGCCCCTGGGTGTCGCTGCGACCGAGTCGTGGACGAGGTGCCACCATCAATGAGCGTGGCACCTTTGGTCTTCGTGACCTGGTGGCGGAGCCAACCAGCGTGCGCGCTCGCCCGGACGTGCGGTGGGCCGCGGTCGGGGGAGTGTCCATCGCCCTCGTCACCCTCATTGTGTTGCGGGTTTTCCAGCTGCAGGTCATTCAGCACTCGTCGTCAGTGGCGGCGGTGAATCTCAACTCGTATCGCACGAGCTCCATCCCGGCGGCGCGCGGTGAGATCTTCGACCGTCGGGGCGTGGTCTTGGTGGGAAATACCCAGACCCGTGAAATTCGCGTCTCGCGCCAGCAGCTCGCCGCCGACCCCGCGCTGTTGGCGGCCTTGTCCTCGGTGACGGGCCAAACGCAGGCGCAAATTCTCTCCATCGTCAACAACGTGCAATATCTGCCGTATCAGCCGGCTCCCATCGTGGTGGGTGCGTCCGATCAGCTCATCAACTATTTGCAAACTCACGCCAGTGAATTTCCGGGCGTCTCGGTCGTCACGGTGTCCCAGCGCGATTACCCCGCGGGCGCGTCGTTGGCATCACAATTGCTCGGATACGTCGGACCGATCAACCCATCGCAGCTCGCTGCTTTCGGTCGCTTGGGCTACACCGCCACTAGCGATTTTGGACAATCGGGCGTGGAGTCGTTTTACGAAGCTTTCCTGCGAGGCCACGATGGATCACAGGTGCTTCGCGTGAACTCCGCGGGCACCATTTTGGGTCAGCAGAAGTACAACCCACCGGTAACGGGTAACTCATTGATTTTGAATATCGACGCCGGCCTTCAACAAGCAGCCACGTCGTACTTGACCTCCACTATTTTGCGCGACCGTCACGTCGCCGACCCCCGCTCGGGCAAGTATCCGCCGGCCCCCAATGGCGCCCTCATGGTGATGGACGTCACCAATGGTCACGTGCTGGCGATGACCAGCTACCCCAGCTACAACCTGCAAGAAATGACGTCCGGATTGTCCCAAACTCGCTACAACGAGTTGTCGCGAGTAGGCGCCTTCAACAATTACGCCATTCAGGGTCTCTATACGCCGGGCTCCACCTTCAAGATGATCTCGGCGACCGCGCAGCTAAAGACGCGGGTGCTGTCCGCTAATTCCTTGGTCAACGACACCGGCACGTACAAAGTGCCCCACTGCCTCTCGGGCCACCAATGTCTCTTCCACGACGACGAAACCACCGGTGCGGGCTACATCAACTTGCCGGTGGCGATCGCCAAGTCATCGGACTACTACTTCTACAACTTGGGTTACCTCTTTTGGTCGCAGCAGGCCAAGTACGGTTTGACACCCATTCAAAATGAGGCCAGTCAATACGGCCTCGACAGCACGAGCCAGATTGACCTCGCGAATGAAGTCGTCGGCCGTGTGGACTCACCCACGGTGCGACTGCAATTGCACAACGAAGCACCCAAGGCCTTCCCGAACTACCAGTGGTACACCGGTGACAACATTGAAATGGCCTTCGGCCAAGGATCGACGGCGGTCACGCCCATCGCCATGGCCAATGCCTACGCCACTTTCGCGAACGGTGGCACGCGCTACGCCCCGGAAGTGGCGGCCGCGGTGATGAGCCCGTCGGGTCACCCCGTCAAGGTGTACGGAAGTCGCGTCCTCGGCCACATCTATCTGCCACCGGGCGTTCGTACCCCCATCTTGCAAGGCCTCTATGACGTGGTGAACAGCCCCGACGGCACGGCCTACGGGGCTTTCCAGTCCGTCGGGTACAACTGGTCAAGCTTTCGCGTGGCCGGCAAGACCGGTACGGCGTCAAACTCGCCCGGGCAAGAACCCAACTCCTGGTTCGTGGGCTTCGGGCCCGTGGCGAAGCCCAAGTACGTCGTGCTCTGCGTCATCGGTGAAGGTGGATACGGCGCCATGGCCGCCGCACCGGCAGTCGCGGAGACGTTCAAGTATTTGGCGACTCACCCCATGGGTCCGACCAAAATTTCCCTACCGGTCACCGTTCCCGAGTCAACGACCACTTATCCTGCGAAGCCGTGACCAGTCTGTGGAATGACATTGAACCGATCTTGTGGCGGGTGGACAAGCCCGCCCGTTACATCGGGGGAGAAGTCGGAAGTCTCGAGCCGGAGCGCCACGAGGGCGACATCAATTGGCTCGTGGCCTATCCCGACACCTACGAGATCGGGTTGCCCAATACCGGCCTGACGATTTTGTACGAGATCTTGAATGATCGTGACGACGCCACCTGTGAGCGCACCTACGCGCCCTGGGTAGACATGGAAAAGGAAATGCGCACCGCGGGTATTCCGCTGTTTTCGGTGGACAGCTTTCGGCCCGCGAATTCCTTCGACATCGTGGCTTTCAACTTGGCCGCCGAGCTGACCTACACCAACGTTCTCAACATGATTGACCTCGCGGGCATCCCGCTGTACGCGGCCGACCGGCGCGGCGATGACACCTTCGTGTTCATCGGTGGCCACTGCACGTACAACCCCGAGCCCATGGCGACCTTCGTGGACGCGGCGGTACTGGGCGATGGCGAAGAGGTCGTCGGTGAAATCACCGAGGTCATGGCCCAGTGGCGCGCGGAGGGCGTGACGGACCGTCACGAGATGTGGTGTCGCCTCGCGCAGATTCCCGGCGTCTACGTCCCAGGTCTGTATCGACCCACCTTTGACGGTGAGCGACAGACGGGTATAGAGATTCTCGATCCTCGCGCTCCCGCCGTGGTGGAAAAGCGCACGGTCTACGACCTCGGCCAATGGCCCTATCCGCGACGCGGCCTCGTGCCCCTGACCGACGTGGTGCACGACCGTCTCAACGTCGAAGTGTTTCGTGGCTGCACCCGTGGCTGTCGTTTTTGCCAAGCGGGCATGATCACCCGACCGGTGCGCGAGCGGCCTCGTCACCAAGTGGTTGACATGGTGCGCGCCGGCATGGAGCGCACGGGATACGACGAAGTGGCCCTCACCAGCCTGTCGACCGCGGACTATTCGGGTATCGAAGAACTGGTCACCGAGATCATGGACCCCGCAGCGGGCTGCGGACGTGTCAACGTGTCACTGCCGAGTCTGCGCGTGGACGCCTTCACCGTGGGCACCGCGGCGGCCATTCAACAGGGTCGCAAGAGCGGCCTCACCTTCGCGCCCGAAGGTGGCACCTGGCGCATGCGTCGAGTGATTAACAAGTTGATTAGCGAGGACGACCTGTATGCCGCCACCGACGCGGCCTTCGCCCAGGGCTGGCAGCGCGTCAAGCTCTATTTCTTGATCGGCCTGCCCACCGAAACTGACGAGGACGTTCTCGGCATCGTGGATCTCGGTCGCAAGGTGGTCGAGGTGGGCCGGAAATATCGACGCAGCATCACCGTGACGGTGAGCGTAGGTGGCTTCGTGCCGAAGCCGCAGACCCCCTTTCAGTGGTTCGGGCAAGATTCGCCCGAGGAATTGCAGCGCAAGATCACCTTGTTGCGCGAGGCGTCGCGCGACGTCAAGGGTTTGTCGGTGCGCTGGCATGACCCCTCCGCCAGTGCCGCCGAGGGCGTCTCGAGTCGAGGCGACCGCCGCATGGGCGCCGTTTTAGAGCGCGTCTGGCGTGACGGGGGCACTTTCCAGGAGTGGGGCGAGATGTTCCGACTCGATCGCTGGGAGCGCGCCCTTGAGGCCGAGGGCTTCTCGCTGGCGTCCGTGAGTGAACGAGACCGCTCGCGAGACGAATATTTGCCCTGGACACACTTGTCGGCCGGACTTCATGACGACTTTCTCTGGGGCGAGTGGGAATCGGCCCTCGCCGAGGCGGGCACCGAGGACTGCCGCTGGACGCCGTGCTACGACTGCGGCGCCTGCACCACCCTTGGCCTCGAGCACCACGTGGCGTCGCCCACCGCACCGGCGGGCGGGAGCCAGGGCACGGGTCAAGGCCTCGATTTGCGCACTCCCGTTTCGCTGGGGGTAAAGCCGGTGTCGGCGTGATCGTGCTGCCCCCGCGCCTGCGGGTGAGGTACACCCGGGTCGGCCGCGTCCGGTTCATTTCGCAGCGCGACACCGCACGCATCTTCGAGCGCGCCATGCGCCGCCTGCACGCGCCGGTCAAATACAGCGAGGGTTTCTCCCCACACCCCATTTTGTCCTTCTCGGCGGCCCTGCCCACTGGTGGCGCCTCCGAAGCGGAATACCTCGATGTGCGCTTTGACGCCGCCGAGGTCACCGATGAGCGCTTTGAGGTGGGAGAGAGTAGCGACGACTCGCTTCGCGCCTTCGGCCAGGCCCTAACGGAGGTATTGCCGGTCGGAATGGTGGTCACCGGGGCGGTGGAACTTGATGGTTCCGAACTTTCGCTCCAAGAGGCGGTAGCCTGTATGCGGTGGGAGGTGGACGTTCGCGCGTCCGAGCCGCCCGCTATTGACGTGCGAATCGCCAATCTCATGGCTGCGGCCGAGGTTGTCGTGGAGCGCCAACGTAAGGGACGACCAGTGGTTGACAACATCCGCGAGAACATCGCTGTGATGGAATCGGACGCGACGCCAGAAGGCGCGCGCATCACGGTCGACCTGCTGACCCACCCCCGAGGCGTCCGACTCAGTGAATTACTGACCGCCCTCGGCAGCGACATTGAGCTACTACGAGCAACGCGCACCCACCAATGGATCGATCAACACGGGGAACGACACGAACCGGTTGCCGTCGGCACCTTCGCCGTCGTTACCCCTCCCGCCCTGTCCGAGACGGACAGCGCATTGACAAGGAGTTCTTCACGTGAGCGAGAGCAACACGAACAACGAACCGACTAGCGCTCCGCGCATCGGTGACACCCGCCCCGCCCCGCAAGTAGGCGACACCCGTCCGGCTCCCGCCGGCTCGTCGCCGGCTCCGACCAGTTCGGGCACTCAATCATCTGGCAACAGCGCCAATCGTCGTCGCCGTGGTGGCCGTGGCCGCTCCGGTGGCAATGGGGGCAATGGAGGCGGCAACGCGAATCGTGGCCCCGCCGCGACTCCCGTCGAAGCGTCCGCGCCCGACGCGGCCGAAGCCAAGCGCTCGGGTAACAACAAGCGTCGCCGCGGTCAGCGCCGCCCGTCGGGGGAGCGCGCCCAGGGCCGCTACCTGATGTGCGTGCACGTGTCTAAGGGCACGACCCACATCGCCACCATGGAAGGCCGCAGCCTGGTCGAGTACACCGTCGCGCGCGCGTCGGACGAAACCGGCCAAATTGACGGCAACATCTACGTCGGCAAGATCCAAAACGTCTTGCCGGGCATGGAATTGGCCTTCGTGGACATTGGCATCCCCAAGAACGGCGTGCTGTATCGAGCCGATGTGGCCCAGGAGCGCGACGAAGAGGGCGAAGCGGTCCGTAATGACCTGCGCATTGAGCAGATGCTCAAGGGCGGTCAAATCATCGTGTGTCAGGTCACCAAGAACGCCATTGGCGCCAAGGGTGCGCGCTTGACCCAGGAAGTCTCTATCCCCGGCCGTTTTGCCGTGTTGGTGCCGAACTCCACCACCGTGGGTATTTCCAAGCGCTTGCCCGACGGTGAGCGCCGTCGTCTGCGCAAGATCATTGACGACGTCAAGCCCGAGCGCCACGGCATCATCATCCGCACCGCGGCCGAGGGCGTGTCGGCTGACGATTTGGCCCGCGACATCACCTCGCTGTGCGCCAAGTGGGACGCCATTGAGGCTGAGGTGGCCAAGAGCAACCAGCCGCGCCTCGTCTATCGCGACCTTGACCAGGCCATTCGCATCCTGCGCGAAGAAATGAACGATGACTATCGCGCCATCTTGATTGACGACCGCGACCTGTACGACAAGGTCCGCGAGTACGTGCTCGCCGTTAACCCCGAATTGGCCGACCGCGTCGAGTTTTACGACAAGTCGGCCGAGGAATTGCCCCTCTTTGAGCGTTACTTCGTGCACGAACAGCTACACCGTGCCCTTGATCGCAAGGTGTGGCTGCCCTCGGGTGGTTCGCTCATCATTGAGCGCACCGAAGCGCTGACCGTGGTGGACGTCAACACAGGCAAGAACGTGGGTAAGACCAACCTCGAAGAGACGGTTTTCCGCAACAACCTCGAGGCCGCCGAAGAAGTGGCTCGCCAGCTGCGCCTACGCGACATTGGCGGAATTATCGTCATTGACTTCATTGACATGGAAGCCAAGGCCAACCGCGACGCGGTCGCCTCGGCCCTGCGTCAGGCCCTGGCTCGCGACAAGACCCGCACCCAGGTCTTTGACATCTCCGAACTGGGCCTCGTCGAAATGACTCGAAAGCGCGTCAATGAAGGCCTTTTGGAGTCGGTGTCGAGCATTTGCACCGTCTGTGATGGCCGCGGATTCGTGGTCGAAACCGGTCTGGCGACCAAGTAATGGTCGCCGCGTCCGCCGTCGGCTACACTGGAAATCTTATGTACGCCGTTATTCGCATTGGAGCCTCGCAAGAGCGCGTGTCCGTGGGCCAGAGTGTCCGCATTGACCTGCGCAAAGAAGCGGAAGGCAGTGAGATTTCCTTCGAACCCGTTCTCGTCGTTGACGGTGACAAGGTCCTGGCCGGTCCCGCCCTTAAGGGTGCGACCGTGACCGCGACCATCACCGGTTTCGAAAAGGGTAAGAAGATCAATGGATTGACCTACAAGGCGAAGGCTATTCAGCGTCGCCACTGGGGTCACCGTCAGAAGTACTCGACTGTTGAGATCACCAAGATCTCGACCAAGTAAGTAGAGGAGACACCATGTCAAAGACAAAGGGCGGCGGTTCAACTCGTAACGGTCGCGATTCAAACGCTCAACGCCTCGGTGTGAAGACTTTCGACGGCACCGCGGTCAAGACGGGCATGATCCTTGTCCGCCAGCGTGGAACCAAGTTCCACCCGGGCCGCAATGTCGGTATTGGCAAGGACGACACCCTGTTCGCGCTCGCTGAGGGAACCGTGAAGTTCGGTTTCCGTGGCGGCCGAAAGCTCGTTGACATTCTCGTCAGCTAAAGCTTTCCTCCTAAACACTAAGGGCCCGGTGCTTTCGCACCGGGCCCTTAGTGTTTAGTGGCTGAATTAGCCCTTGATGGCCTTCTTGAAGGCGGCACCAATGGACACCTTCGGGGCACGCGAGGCCTTCACCTGGATGGCCTCACCCGTCTGCGGGTTGCGGGCGGTGCGAGCCTTGCGCTCAACGCGCTCGAAGGAGATGAAGCCCGTGATGACGACCTTCTCGCCCTTCTTGACGTTGGTGGTGATGATCTCTTCGAAGGTGTTCAGGAAGGTGCTGGCGTCCGTCTTCGACGAACCAGTCTTCTCGGCGAGCGCCTCAATCAACTCGGTCTTGTTCACCGAAGTCTCCTTTGTTTCGTGGTATCTGATGGGGCTCGTTCCCCATCACCGAGGGCAATCTTTACCCCGATTCGGGGCAAAAGCGGGTATTTCCGCGAAATTTTCCGGTGATTTCTTGAGTTTTCTTAAAAAAGCCCTGATGAGAGGCCTATTCACATTTATTAGATACGCTGAGAGCCATGGCTTCCATTGACCGCAACCGGCTCGCATCGCTTAATTCTCGGGAAGTAGCGCGCTACCAAGCCGCGAACCCCCGCTCTCAGGCGCAGTACGCCGGAGCTGATCACCTCTTCGGGCGTGTGCCCATGACCTGGATGAACAAGTGGTCCGGCGGCTTCCCGCTGGCCTTCTCCTCGGCTCGTGGCGCTCACATCACCACGCTGGATGGCCACGAGCTCGTGGACTTTGCGCTCGGCGATACCGGCGCGATGGCGGGCCACAGCCCCGAGCCTCTGGTGCGCGTCGTGAACGAGCGCATTGGCCGTGATGGGGGAGTGGCGACCATGCTGCCGACGGACGACGGCGAATGGGTGGCGGCGGAGCTCACGCGTCGCTTTGGACTCTCGCAGTGGTCCTTCGCGCTCACCGCGACCGACGCCAACCGCTGGTTACTGCGCTTGGTGCGCCTCGCGACGGGGCGATCCAAGATCCTCGTGTTCTCTTACGCGTATCACGGCACCGTGGACGAGACTTTCGTGGTCGTCGGACCCGACGGGAAGGCGCAGGCTCGCCCCGGCGTCGTGGCGCCCTCCTTTGACCCCACCGAGACCACGCGGGTGGTGGAGTTCAACGACCTCGAGGCCTTGGCGCGCGAGCTCGCTCACGGCGACGTGGCGGCCGTGCTGACCGAACCAGCGCTCACCAACATCGGCATTGTGTTGCCGGAACCGGGATTCTTTGAAGGCGTGCGTCAGCTCTGCGACCAGACGGGCACGCTGCTCATCGTGGACGAGACGCACACCTTCTCAGCGGCGCCCGGGGGCGCCACGCAATCGATGAACCTTCGTCCCGACGCCATCACCATTGGCAAGAGCCTGGGCGGCGGCGTGCCGTCGGGCGCCTATGGCCTCTCGGCGGAATTGGCCGACCGTGTCATGGCGCAAGTGGCCGAGGGTGCCGACATTGTGGATATGGGTGGCGTCGGTGGCACCTTGGCTGGTAACGCGTTGTCGTTGGCCGCGATGCGCGCGGTGCTGGGCGAAGTGCTCACCGATGACGTGTGGGAGCCCATGATTGCGCGCGCGACCACGCTCGCTGAGGGTATTGCCGCGACGGCGGCGCGCCACGACCTGCCGTGGAGCGTGACGCAGCTCGGCGCTCGCTGCGAATACCGCTTTAGCTCTCCCGCCCCGCGAAACGGTGGGGAATCAGCCGCCAGTCACGACGGCCCACTCGAGGACTACATCCACTTGGCCTGCGTGAATCGCGGCGTGTTGATCACGCCCTTTCACAACATGCTGCTCACTTGCCCCGCGACCACCGACGAGGACGTGGCGGCGCACCAGCGCGTGTTCGATGAGGTGATTGACGAGCTCATGGCCTAACGAGGTCCACCGCCGGCGTGAACCTTCGTAACATGGAGACATGTCTCTCTTCGTCGACCGTGCCCAGCTCCACGCCAAGGGCGGTAACGGTGGCGCCGGCTGCGTCAGTTTCCGCCGTGAAGCTCACGTCGCCAAGGGCGGACCCGATGGCGGCGATGGCGGCCGTGGTGGTGACGTGTGGCTCGTCGCCGACGTCAACCAAGCCTCCCTGCTCGGCTTTCGTGACCACCCCTTTCGTCGCGGCACCGATGGGGAGCACGGCACCTCCAAGCGCCAGCACGGCTCGCGCGGCAAGGACATTGACGTGCCGGTGCCGGTCGGCACGGTGGTGCGCACCCAAGACGGAGAAGTCCTCGTTGACCTGACTGAAGCGGGTATGCGCTGGCGGGCGGCCGAAGGTGGCCTCGGCGGTCAGGGCAACAACCGCTTCTTGTCCAACTCTCGTCGTGCGCCGGCCTTTGCCGAGCAGGGCGAACTCGGCGAAGAGATCTGGTTTGAACTCGAGCTCAAGCTCCAGGCTGACGTCGCACTCATTGGCTTTCCGAATGTGGGCAAGTCCACGCTGATCTCCCGCGTGTCGGCGGCCAAGCCCAAGATTGCGGATTATCCCTTCACGACCTTGGTGCCGAACCTGGGAGTGGTGCGCTTTGGTGATCGTGGCGGCAAGGCCAACGAGCGCACCGAATTTGTCATGGCGGATATCCCCGGTCTCATCGAGGGCGCCGCGGAAGGTCGCGGCCTCGGACACGATTTTCTTCGCCACGTGGAGCGCGCCCGTGTGCTGTGCGTGCTCCTCGACTTGGCGCCGACGGCGGGTGCCACGCCGCAAGAGCAACTCGACGTCTTGCTGCACGAACTGGGTTCCTATCAGCCCGATCTGCTCGAGCGCCCGCGTCTCGTTATCGGGTCGCGCTCCGACCTCGGCGAGAGCGACGAGGGACCCTTTGAGTTCGTGGTGTCGGCCATCACCAACAAGAACCTCGACCTCGTGGTGTCAAAGCTCGCCACCTTGGTGGACATGGCGCGCCGTGACGAGGCGGTGCGCGTCAGCCAGGAAATCATCGTGCACCGTCCCGTGAAGGACGAAATCTGGGTGGAGAAAATTGCCGAGGGCCACTGGGAGGTTCACGGCCGCGCCGCGCGCCGCGCCGTGCGCTTCCAGGACCTGCGTAACGACGAAGCCATGGCGGAAATGATTCGCCGACTTCGCGATGCCGGCGTGGATCGACTGCTGTCGCGTTCCGGCGTCAAAGACGGCGACTCGGTGACCATTGGCGAGGCCACCTTCGGCTGGTGGCGCGACCACCAGGCGGCCGGACTTGACCAAGACCACCACCGCGCCACGCATAAGGAGCGCCTCGCGAAGCGTCGCCGCACTCGCGGTATTGACGAATTCGCGGAAGAGACTGACGACGGTGACGACTAAGCCCATTGTCGTCAAGGTCGGCACCTCCTCGGTGACGACGGCGCAGGGATCGGTCGACCACGAGGTCCTGCGCGCCATTGCCGAACAAATCGTCACCGTGCGATCTCGTGGCCGCGACGTGATCGTGGTCACCAGTGGCGCCATCACGGCCGGGTGGGCCGAAGTGGGCGGCGGACGGGTGCGTCCCCATGACTCGGCACAGCTGCAAGCGGTGAGCGCCGTGGGTCAGCCGCTGCTGATGGCCACGTGGCGAGACGCTTTTGCGGCGGCGGGCGTCGTGGTCGGTCAAGTCCTTCTGTCGCCGCACGACTTTGCGGATCGACGTCAGTATTTGGCGGCTCGACGAACCATCGAGCACCTACGAGCCCTGTCGGTCGTGCCCATCGTGAATGAGAACGACGCTGTGGCCGACGAGGAAATTCGATTCGGTGACAATGACCGCCTGGCCGCCCTGGTGGCCAACGTGGTGGGTGCGTCCGACGTGATTTTGCTCACCGATACGGAGGGTTTCTATACCGCTGACCCGCGATTAGACCCGCAGGCGACCTTGATCGAAGAGATTCGCCACGTGGATGAATACATGGCCATGGCCGGCTCGAGTCGCTCCGGAGTGGGCTCGGGAGGAATGGCCTCCAAAATGTCGGCGGCCAAGATGGCCTCGTGGAGTGGCGTCACCGCCACCATCGCCGCCGCGCGTCGCCCGCAGGTGATCTTGGACGTGCTCGAGGGAGTGTCCGGCAGTGGCACCGTGGTGCGCGCACGGCCCGAGCGACTGTCCGCTCGCGAAAGCTGGATTGCCTTCGCGGCTCCCTCGCGGGGTCGACTGGTGATAAACGACGGCGCGGTGCTAGCGATTCAGCGCCGCGCCAGCTTGCTGTCGGTGGGCGTGATGTCCCGCGAGGGTGAGTGGATAGATGGCGACGCCCTCGATATCGCCGATGAATCCGGCCAAGTGGTGGCCAAGGGATTAGCCCGGGCATCGTCCGCAGACCGCGACGCGTCGGACCCCATCGTGATTCGTGCGGACGATTTAGTTACCTTTCCCGTGGGTGACGCGCCCGTTAGGCTCGACTGAGCAGCGACGGCTGAACGACCCGCCTCGTTGCCACAGTGACCCACCGTGAGGTCACGAAAGGACGAACGAGATGACCACGATTGACCCCCGCTTCGAACTGGCCCAGCGCCTCGGTCTCGCAGAGGTGCCCGCACCCCAGTTCGCCGACGCCGCGGACGTCATCACTCGCCTGCGCGAGCAGGACTACCTCTCGAGTCCCGAGATTGCCTCTGCGACCTTCCTCGCCGATCGCCTCGCGAAGCCGGTGCTGGTCGAAGGCCCGGCCGGAACCGGAAAGACGGCCCTCGCGCAGGCGGTGGCCCGCGCGACGGGTGCCGAGCTCATTCGCCTGCAGTGCTACGAGGGCCTCGATGAATCAAAGGCCCTCTACGAGTGGAACTACCGCAAGCAGTTGCTGCGTATCCAGGCGGGCCGCGAGAGCGGTGACGCCGCCACGTGGGCGGCACTCGAAGACGACATTTTTGCCGAAGACTTCTTGTTGCCACGTCCCTTGCTCGAGGCCATTCGCGCCACGCACCCGGTGGTGTTGTTGATTGACGAAGTGGACCGCGTCGAGCTCGAAACCGAAGCGTTGCTGCTCGAAATCCTCTCGGAATACCAGGTGTCGATTCCCGAGCTCGGCACGGTGCGCGCGACGCAGATCCCCATGGTGTTTCTCACGTCGAACGCCACGCGTGAATTGTCCGAGGCGCTCAAGCGTCGCTGCCTCTACTTGCACATCGGGTACCCCGACGTGGAGCGCGAGCGCGACATCATCTTGTCGCGCGTTCCGGGCGTCACCACGGCGCTCGCTGAGCAAATCGCCCGCGTCGTTCGTTCACTGCGCGACCTCGACCTCAAGAAGCACCCCTCGGTGAGCGAAACCCTGGACTGGGCCCGCACCTTGGTGATTCTCGGTCAGTCCGACATCGGCGACGAGGAAGCAGCGGCCACGCTGCACATCTTGCTCAAGTACCAAAGCGACATTGAGACCGCGCAAAAGGAACTTTTCGGTCGCCGCTCGTCGTGAACGAAATCCTGAGTGACTTCATTGGCGAGCTGCGCGCCGCCGGGCTGCCCGTCTCCATGACGGAGCACGTCGACGCGGCTCGTGCCGCGACCATGATTGACCTCGTCGATCGTGAGACGCTCCGCGCCGCCCTGTCGGCCACCTTGGTGAAAGATCACGACCACCGCCCAGTTTTTGACTCCGCCTTTGAGGTGTTCTTTGCTCGTCGCGCCGCGGGCGCCACGGCCAGCGATGACCCCGCCACCGATGAGGTAGATCCGGGCGAGACCACTCGTCCGCCACGCGGGGGTGCCGGTGCGCAGGGGCAAGGGGGACGTAGCGGTCGCGGGGGCAGTGGATCGATGTCCTCGGTGAGTCCCGAGCAGCTTCAAGAGATGCTCTGGAACGCCATGATGAATGGCAGTCCCGACGACCTTCGCGAGGTGGCGCAGCACGCGGTCGAGCTCTACGCCGATATCGAGCCCGGTCGGCGCGTCGGCGGCACGTATTACCTCTATCGCACGCTACGAAACCTGGACGTGGAGGGCCTGCGACAAAAACTCGCGGCCGCGTCAGCGGGATCAACGCCCGATGCGGCGTGGGCGCAGCGCGCCGCTCAGGTGGACGTCGAGGTCAAAGTTCGCGAACTGCAGGCGGCCATCGAAAAAGAAATTCGTGAGCGTCTCGTGGCTGATCGTGGCGCTCAGTCACTCGCCAAGAGCGTGCGCAAGCCCTTGCCCGAAGACATCGACGTCATGCACGCCACGCGTGACGAAATGCTGCAGCTCGAAAAGGCGCTGCGCCCACTAGCGCGAAAGTTGGCCACCCGCTTAGCTCGTCGCCGCCGACGCCGTCGACGCGGACCAGTGGATCTTCGCCACACGGTCAGGCGCAGTCTGTCGACCGGGGGAGTGCCTATCGACCTGCGATTTAAGCCGCCGCACCCGGCCAAGCCCGAAATCATTGTGATTGCCGACATCTCCGGTTCGGTGGCGAGCTTCGCCCGCTTCACCTTGCACATGGTCTACGCCATCGCGAGCCAGTTCTCAAAGGTGCGCTCTTTCGTGTTCATTGACGGCTTGGACGAAGTCACCCGACTGTTTGATGAGAGTGACGATCCGGGCGAAGCCGTCGCGCGCATCAATGCCGAAGCCGACGTCATCGCCTTTGACGGCCATAGCGATTACGGCCGTGCGCTCACCGATTTCGTGAAGCGCTTCGGCCGTGACATCAACCGTCGCTCGGTGGTCATCATTCTGGGTGATGCGCGTAACAACTATCACCAGGCACATCCGGAGACGGTTCGCTTTCTCAAGGAGAAGGCGCGTGCGGTCTATTGGCTGAATCCCGAGCCCACCACCTACTGGAATAGCGGCGACTCGGTGATTGCGCAGTATGCGCCCTATCTCACCAAGATCGTGGAGTGCCGCTCACTGCGGCAACTCGAGGCTTTCGTGGGAGACCTCGCGTGAGTGACGTCGGTATGTTGCCGCCCGACGCGGTGAGAACTCGCGGGGAGCCCCCCGTCGGCACCGTCATCACCTTGGTGCGCCATGGCGAAGCTCGCTGCAACGTGGACGGCGTCATTGGTGGCGCGCTCGGTTGCCAGGGGCTCACTGAGAAGGGTCGCGAACAGGCGGCGGCTCTCGGGCAACACCGCGCGCGCCATGGGGAGTGGGAGGGCGCCGTGTTGCTGACCTCGGCCTTGCCCCGCGCGCGTGAAACCGGTCGCGTGGTCATGGGCCGCGACGACCTCGAGGCCCACGCCCGCTTCAACGAACTCGAACCTGGCCAGGCCGACGGCTGGACGTGGGATGAGTACCGCGCCCGCGTTGAGTCGCCCGATTGGTCAGTGCATCCCGATGCCCCCTTCGCGCCGGGCGCAGAGTCGTGGCGGGGTTTTGCGAACCGCGTGGTTGACGCACTGTCGTGGACGTCGGAGACCTTCGGCGCGCAGCGAGTAGTGATCTTTACTCACGGGGGAGTGATTGAGCAGGCGATTCGTGCGGTCACCGATGAGGACGATGCCGTTCGCTTGCGGCTGCGCACCGACCACTGCTCGGTGACGGAAATTGAGTGGGGCGCCCAGCGTCGCCTTCTTCGTTACAACGAACGAGCGCTCTAGGCGTCGAGGAATTCCGCGACGCGAAACGCGAGGTCCAGGCTCTGGGCGGCGTTGAGGCGCGGGTCGCAGATGCTGGTGTAGTTGTTCGCGAGATCGGCTTCCGAGACGCCCACGGAGCCGCCCAGGCATTCGGTGACGTCACCACCGGTGAGCTCGACGTGAAGGCCGCCCGGCCAGGTGCCCGCGGCGCGGTGCACCGCGAAGAAGATCTTCACTTCATTCAAGATGTCGTCAAAGTTGCGCGTCTTAATGCCCGAACTCGCGCGGAAAGTATTGCCGTGCATGGGGTCACACGCCCACGCCACGCTGAGGTCCGCGTCGCTGATGGCGTCAATTAAGGGCGGCAGGCCATCGGCAATCTTGTTCACGCCCATGCGGCTGATCAAGGTGATGCGTCCATGCTCGTTCTCAGGATTGAGGTGCCGCACGAGAGCGACTAGGTCGGCGGGCGCGATGTTGTCCGACACCTTGATGCCGAGGGGGTTGCGAATTCCCCGGAGATATTCCACGTGGGCACCATTGAGTTGGCGAGTGCGATTGCCCAGCCACAAGGTGTGCGCGGAGCCGTCATACCAGTCACCACTGACCGCGTCTCGACGCGTCAATGCTTCCTCGTAGGGCAGAATTAAGGCTTCGTGGCTGGAGTAGAAGTCCACTTCGCGCAGGCTGGACGCGCCGGTGGTGTCGATGCCACAGGCGCGCATGAAGCGCAGCGCCCGCTCGATTTCGTCCGCGAGCTGCTTGTAGCGCTGGCCTTCGCTGGCGGCCTCCACGAACTCGAGGTTCCAGGCCTGCACCTGGGTCAGGTCAGCAAAGCCACCCTTCGTAAAGGAGCGAAGCAGGTTCAAGGTCGCGGCACTTTGGTGATAGCCACGCAGCAGGCGACCGGCGTCAGGTTGGCGCGCCGCGGCCGTGAAGGCGTCGTCGTTGACGATGTGACCACGGAAAATCGGCAAGGTGATGCCGTCGCGGGTCTCCGTGTCGTCGGTGCGCGGCTTGGCGAATTGTCCCGCAATGCGGCCCACCTTCACTACCGGCACCCCCGCGGCATAGGTGAGCGCGACGGCCATCTGCAAGATGATCTGGAGCTTCTCGCGAACGGTTTCTTCCGTATTCGGCGTAAAGGTTTCCGCGCAGTCGCCGGCCTGCAGCAAGAAGGCGTGACCGTCGGCGACCCGCGCCAGATCGGCGCGAAGTCGGTCGATTTCACCAGGGAAGACGAGAGCGGGCAACGAGGAGATTTCCGCGGTGACCGCATCGACGTGCGCCGCGTCGGGCCACGACGGCTGTTGATGAGCCGTCAGTGTGCGCCAACTACTCGGATTCCAGGTCACGTGCACAGCCTACGAGGGAAAGTCGCGGTGCTCACCGTCGTAGAGTGGCGTCGTGAACGATGCGCTCGTAGGGCTCTTCGGGGGAACGTTTGATCCCCCTCATCGAGGCCACAGCGAAGTGCTGCGGGCCGCCCTCGCCTCCGGTCGATATCGCCACGTCATCGTGACGGTGACCGCGCAGACGGCGGAGAAGGCGGATCGTCGCGGCGGGGCCACCGGCGCGCAGCGCGTGGCCATGGTGCGCGCGGCCTGGGGTGAATGGCCGGGCGTCATTATCGATGACCGCGAGGTTCGTCGCGGGGGCACCACGTACACCATCGATACCGTTCGCGACCTTCTCGTGGAGGGTGAGTCGCCGCTGGAGCTCATCGTGGGGGCCGACGTGGCTAATTCCTTTGATCGCTGGGCCCGGGCGGATGAGCTCAGTTCGCTGGTCTCGGTCGCGGTGGTGCCGCGGGCCGGCACCCCGGTTGACTTGCCCGCGCCGTGGCGTTGGCACATTTTGGACATGCCCGAAATCGATCTGTCATCGACACAATTGCGCGGCGCCACCGACGCGGAAGCCCTGGCCATGCTGGATGATCAGGTAATACCCCTCTATCTGGCCCTGCAGGGCTAACATTGACCCGCATGGCAATTCGTCACCTTGACACCACGGACCGCCTGGTCCCGCGCCTTCGGGTCCTCGACGGGTCCTCGTCGCGCGAAGCGAACCAGCGTCAACGCCGTCACTGGCTCACCGTGGCCTGCGTCGCCCTCTCGGCGCCCTTCGTGGCGGCCGTTATTTCTCTCGGAGTCGCACACTGACCTCCTCGATGACTGGCGCCACTAACTGGCCCGTCTCGGGGGAAGTGGCTGAATTACTGCGGGCCGTGGTCACCGGAGCGGGCGAGAAGCTGGCCCTGGATACCACCATCTTGTTTACCGACGGCATCGTCGACACCTTTTCGGCCCTGGTGGTCACCTCCGGCCGCACCGATCGTCAAACGCGCGCCATTGCCGAGGAAATCGAGCGGCAGGCCCAATTGGTGGGCTGGCGACCGCTACGTGAAGAGGGCTGGACCGAGTCCACCTGGATTGCCTTTGATTATGGCGACGTCATCGTGCACGTCTTCGACGACGAACACCGTGAGTACTACGACTTAGAACACCTGTGGGCCGCGGCGCCGCGCTTTGATGCGCCCGATCCGCAATCTGCTCCTCAGTGAGTGGCGCTGCCACGCGGCAGCGAAATGACAAAAACCGCCCCTCGCGGCGAGTGATTCTCGACTGTGACCGTTCCGCCTAAGGCCTGGACGTGGGCGAGAACTAGCGCTAAACCCAATCCCGTGCCCGTGGTGTCGCCTCGATTAAAGGCTGACTGCCCCCGATAAAAGCGATCAAAGATGCGCTCGCGATCCTCGTCGGCAATGCCGGGACCGAGGTCGGCAACGCTGAATCGCACCGAATGGTCATCACCCTGCACGCGTAGTTCACTGACGCCACCGGCGTATTTGACGGCGTTGCCGATCAGATTGGTCATCACCCGCTCGAAGCGGCGCCGGTCAACCACAGCGGTCGCGTCGAGGTCCCCGTCGTGAGTGACCGCGGGCAAGGTCACGCCATCGCGCATGGAAATGTGAGCGACGCAGCGATCCATGAGTTCGTGAACGTTGACCTCGTCGAGCACCAGGTGATCGACTCCTCGGTCGCTCTGGGCGAGTTCGAGCAAGTCGGTGACAAGGCCGCTGAAGGTGGCGACGTCGCGCTGCAGGGAGTCGACGAGCTGTCCGCTGTCCTCGTCCAGGCGATCACGCCGTGCGGCGAGGCGGTCCACGCTGGCGGTCAACGATGTCAAGGGGGACCGCAGTTCGTGGCTGACGTCACTCGCGAAGTTGGCGTCTCGCTGCATTTGGGCGACGAGAGAGTCGACCATGGCATTGAAGTTCTGCGCCAACGAATCGATTTCGCGAGTGGAGGCAGCGGGGGCAATGCGCTGGGATGTGTCACCGTGCGCGACGGCGCGCACCACTGCCGAGGCGCGCTCGAGGGGGACAAGGGCAGAAGAGAGCTGGCGGCGCATGAGCACGATGCCGCCCACCGTGACCACTAGCCACCCCAGAGCGATGACGAGCGCAATGTTGCCGAGCTCGTGATTGAGTGAATCAAGGTTGTCGAGGAGAAAGTAGGAGCCGTTGACCGTGGTGAGCGGTATGCCGACGGCGACCATGGAATGGCCCTGCCATGAGGTGGTGAGCGACGTCACGTGACCGGCCAAGGTGCCAGCGCGAACGGTGAGGGGAATGGTCTGCGCGGGGTGTAGTGAAGTGACTGACTCCCACGAGCCGAAGATCAGCGCCTGGCTCACGGTGTCGGATGAACTATTGATCTGGGCCAGCAGTGCGGGAAGGTTTCCGCCACCGGTGAGGACGTTGTTGCTCACCAGCGCGGCGCCTACGTGCGCTTGGCGAAGTGCACTCGCGCTTCGCTCGTGCAGCAAGATGCCGCGCACGCCGACGAAGGCCACCACCGCGAGGATGCCGGTGACGGCCACCAGCAAGATGGTGCTGAGAAGGCCCAGCCGACTGCTGAGGCGACGAGATCTCACGGAATCAGTTTGTATCCCGCGCCGCGCACCGTGACGACGTGTTGGGGCTCAGCCGCATCCGGCTCGACTTTGAGTCGCAGACGTCGGATGTGCACGTCAACCAGTCGGCCATCGCCGAAATAGTCGTATCCCCACACTCGCTCGAGCAAATCTTCTCGACTCAGCACTTTGCCATTGGACGCCGCGAGCTCTCCGAGGAGACGTAGCTCGGTGGTCGTGAGGTGCACGTCCTGGCCGTCACGAGTTCGACAGATGCCTTCGTCGGGAATCACCTCGAGATCGCCCACCGTGAAACGGTTAATGGCGGCGGGGCGACGGCGAAGATGCGCGCGGATGCGGGCAATGAGTTCCGGCAGCTCGAAGGGCTTGGTGACGTAGTCATCGGCACCGGCATCGAGACCGCGCACCACGTCGTCGGTGTCACCACGCGCGGAGACCACGATGATGGGGATGTCGCTGAGTTGACGAAGTTCGCGGCAGGCCTCAATTCCATCCATGCCGGGCAACATGATGTCCACCAGGGCGAGATCGGGCTCGTAGCGCATGACGGCTTCGAGGGCCAGCTCGGCGGTGGGGAAGTCCTCGACGACAAAGTCGGCGTCGCGAAGGCCCTGCGCCACGCTCTCTCGAATTCGTGAGTCATCTTCAATAATTACGATGCGCGACATAGTGAACTCGACATTAGTGAGCCCCTTAGGGGTGAACGGGGGCGATAGCCTGCGAAATGTGCCGAGAATTGTTGACAATTCTGTGGCAGCGACATGGCTACTCGCTGACTACGAGCGCTACCTCGAGGTGGCGGGACGTTCGCCGGCCACGATTCGCTCGTATCTGAGCGATTTACGCCAAGCGTCGGCCTTCATGGCGGAGCGTTCGGTCACCGACCCCGCCTCCCTGACTCGTCGCGACGTTCGTGCCTTCGTGGCGGCGTTGACGGAACGCGGCGATGCGCGTGCCTCGACCTCTCGGCGCCTGGCCTCGCTGCGCACCTATCTCGATTGGCGTCTTCGTCGTGGCGACCTCGCCGATAACCCCGCCGAACAGGTGAGCGCACCCTCTGCGTCTCGCCGCCTTCCCGACCTGGTGAGCCGCGACCATCTCGACGGACTGTTGGATGCCGACTGGGGAAGTGACCCCGTGGCCCTGCGGGACCGCGCCATCGCCGAGGTGCTCTACGGCTGCGGACTGCGCGTGAGCGAACTGTGCTCGTTGGAACTGGGCGATGTGGACTGGCGGCAGGGTATTTTGCGCGTCCTTGGCAAGGGCGGGAAAACTCGCCAGGTGCCCGTCCACGCCACCGCCCTGGCGGCCCTCGAGCGCTGGCGAGATGAGGCCCGAGCATCGCTAATGACCGGCGAGTCACCGAGCGCGGCCCTCTTTTTCAACCGCCGGGGCCGAATTCTCACCCCCCGCGACGTGCGCAGGATCCTCGATCAGCGCATTGCCCACGGCCATATCCACCCGCACGCGCTGCGACACACTTTTGCGACCCACCTGCTCGAAGGCGGCGCCGATTTGCGGGTCGTGCAGGAATTACTCGGCCATTCCAACTTGACGACCACTCAGATTTACACCCATGTGTCGAAATCGCGCCTGCAAAACGTCCATCGCCAGACCCATCCGCGCGGGTAGGCCTCTGCACTACACTGGCAGGGCTATCCACTGGGGATGGCATGTAACTTGCGACGTCTCGATATCGGTCACCTGCGGGTGCTGAGACGGCGTAATAACCGATTGAAAGGACATGACGTGGCACTCGTCACTCTTAAGGAACTACTCGACTCCGGCGTGCACTTTGGTCACCAGACCCGCCGCTGGAACCCCAAGATGCGTCGCTTCATCCTCGGTGAGCGAAACGGCATCTACCTCGTTGACCTTCGTAAGACCCTCGCGGGCATCGAAGAGTCCTACTCGTTCATTCGCGACCTTTCCGCTCAGGGCGGCACGATCTTGTTCGTGTCGACCAAGAAGCAGATGCAGGGCCCCATCGCTGACTACGCCGCCGCCTGTGGCATGCCCTTCGTGAACCAGCGCTGGTTGGGCGGAATGCTCACCAACTACACGACCATCCAGGGCCGTGCACAGCGCATGGTGGAACTGCGCGCCATGAAGAACGCCGGCGACTTTGACGGCATGCCGAAGCGCGAATCGCTGCGCTTCCAGCGTGAACTCGAGAAGCTCGAGCGCAACCTCTCCGGTATCGCCGGCATGCGTCGCGTGCCCGACGCCATCTTCGTGATCGACACGAAGAAGGAACACATCGCGGTGACCGAAGCGCGCAAGCTCGGCATCCCGGTGGTCGCCATTGTCGACACCAACTGTGACCCCGACGTCATTGACTACGTCATTCCGGGCAACGACGACGCCATCCGCTCGGGTGCGTTGCTGTGCAAGCTGGTCGCCGAAGCCGTCGTGGAAGGTCGCTTCATCGCGGCGAACCGCCCGGTTGCCGCCAAGGCCTAATAACTACTCACCCTCGATTAACTAAGGAGTTATCTCATGGCAATTTCCGCCAAGGACGTACAGGCCCTTCGTCAGGCCACCGGTGTCGGCATGCTCGACGCCAAGAAGGCTCTCGAGCAGAACAACGGTGACTTTGAGGCCGCCACGCAGTGGTTGCGTGTGCAGGGTCTCGCGTCGGCCGCGAAGCGCACTGACCGCGACAACTCGGAAGGTGCCGTCGCCGTCGTGCGAGACGGCGCGAACGCCGCCATTGTGGAAGTCAAGTGCGAGACCGACTTCGTCGCCAAGAGCGATGACTTCGTGAACCTCGTGTCGGAGATGGCTGCCGCCGTCGCCGCTCGTGGCGAGGCCGCGACCAGCGAGTTCACTGAGCAGATCGAAGAGATGCTCACCACGCTCAAGGAAAACATCGCCGTGGGTGCCGTGAAGCGTCTGTCCGCCGGCCCCGGCCAAGTGGTCGAGACCTACCTGCACCAGCAGTCCGGTCGCGGCGTGAACGCCGTCATCGTGGTGCTCGAGGGTGGCAGCGAAGAGCTGGCTCACGACATCGCCGTGCACTGCGCCTTCGCCAAGCCCGCCTACCTGCGTCGTGACGACGTGCCGGCCTCTGAGGTCGACAAGGAGCGCGCCACGGTCGAAGAGATCAGCCGCAACGAAGGCAAGCCCGAGGCGTCGCTGCCCAAGATCATTGAGGGTCGCCTCAACGGTTGGTACAAGGAGCGCGTCTTGCTCGAGCAGGCCTACGCCAAGGACGAGAAGCAGAACATCGAGCAGCTGCTCGGTGGCGCGACCCTGGTCGCCTTCGCTCAGGTCTACATCGGGGCGTAACGATGACGCGGCGCATCGTCCTCAAGCTGTCCGGCGAAGCTCTGGCTCCGTCGGTGGGCGACGAGACGATTGACGCCGCGGTCGTCGACTTCCTGGCTCGCGAAATCGCGGCCGCGATGTCGGCTAACGACTTGGAGTTGGCGGTCGTGGTCGGCGGCGGCAACATCTGGCGTGGGGCCACCGGCACCATGGCCGGCATGAACCGCGCCAACAGCGACATCATGGGCATGCTCGGCACGGTGATCAACGCCCTGGCGCTGCAGGACTGCATCGAAAGTCACGGTCGACCCACTCGGGTGATGACCGCGCTCAACATGGAGCAGGTTGCCGAGCCCTACATTCGTCGCCGCGCCGTTCGCCACCTCGAGAAGGGTCGCGTCGTCATCTTCGCCGCCGGTATGGGTAACCCGTACTTCACCACCGACACCGCCAGCGCGCAGCGTGCCGCGGAAATCGAAGCCGCGATGGTGATCAAGGGAACTCACGGGGGAGTCGATGGCGTCTATGACGCGGATCCCAAGAAGAACCCGAACGCGGTCAAGTACGACGAGGTCAGCTTTGACGAAGTCCTGGCCAAGGACCTTCGCGTGATGGACCTGACGGCTATCACCTTCTGCAAGGACAACAATCTGCCGATTCGGGTCTTTGACCTGATGGCGCCAGGAAATCTCGCGGCCGCACTTGCTGGCGAGTCCATCGGTACGCTGGTGCACTAGGTGAGGTAATGGAAAACGAAATCATCGAACTGGTCCTCGAGGACACCCGCGACAAGATGGCCAAGGCCATCGAACACGTGAAGGCCGAATTTGCGGCCGTTCGCACCGGTCGCGCCAGCTCAGCCCTCGTTGAGGGACTGCACGTTGACTACTACGGCAGCGAAGTGCCCCTCAAGCAAATTGCTAACTTCTCCGTCCCCGAGCCTCGTCTGCTCGTGATTTCCCCCTTCGACAAGGGCGCCATGGCGGCCATTGAAAAGGCCATCACGACCAGTGACCTCGGTCTTTCACCGTCGAATGATGGCAACATCATTCGCCTGTCCTTCCCGCCCCTCACGGAGGAGCGCCGTAAGGGCTTCGTCAAGATCGTCCGCCAAAAGGCGGAAGACGGCAAGGTCGCGTTGCGCGGTGTTCGTCGTCACGCTCGCCAAGAGCTCGAAGCCATGGAAAAAGAGCACGGCCTCTCCAAGGACGAGATCGAGCGCGTGGAAAAGGTGCTCGACAAGATGACCCAAGATGACGTGGCGCAGATTGATGCGCTGCTGTCGCACAAAGAGGCAGAGCTTCTTGAAGTCTGATAACTCCGACTTCGATGACCGCCCGACGGGTGAGGTCCCCGTGGTCTCGCCCGCCGACTCGCGCGTGACCATCACGGGAGCGGAGATTGCTGCGGAGGCGTCCGACGTCGTCGCTCCTCTTGACCCCGCCGACCTGCTGCCGCACTGGACGGAAGCTCCGACCGGGCAAGTTCCCGTCGTGTTGGCGCGCGATATCGATGAGAGCGACCCCTGGGCCTCGGTTCAAGGCCCCGCGTGGCGTGAAGACGAAGCCGACTGGGTGGCCGCTGACGAACAATTCGACACCTCGGTGCTCGCTTCTGATGACCTCGCGCCCGCACCACTGGCGGTGTCGTTAGAGGACGAAATTCCTTTTGAAGATGAAGTCTCCATGCTGGACGAGGCTCCGCGCCCCGAGCCCATTGTGGAGCGCGCCACTCGCACTCGTCGCCCGCCGGCGGGCAACCCGCTCGCCGGGCGCGCCGTTCGTCGCAGTGGCGGTAAGAACATCGTGGCGGCGACCGTCACCGGCGTTATTGCGCTGATCGTGGCTCTCGGCATTTTCAAGCTGGGCCCGGTCGCCGTGGCGGTACTGATTACCACCGCGTTGGGCTTCGCCATCGCCGAGGTGTACAGCGTCTATCGCGCGGCGGGCGCACACCCCGCCGCTCCACTCGGCATCCTCGCCACTATTGCGGTGGGCGTCGGCGTCTACAGCAATGGCCTCGCAGCCCTGCCCGTGTTGACCGTCTTGCTCGTGGTCTTGCTCTTCGTGTGGTACGCCACCGCCGAAGCGCACGTGGACATCCTCGACGGCTTGTCGGCGACCTTGTTCCCCTTCGTCTGGATCGGCTTCTTCGGTGCTTACGCCGCCGCCATGGCGTCGCCCAATTTCTTGCCTGGTCGCGATGGCTTGGCTTACCTCCTGGGCGCAATCATCTTGACGGTGGCGAACGACACCGCCGCCCTATTTGCGGGCCGGGCCTTCGGTGAGCGAAAGCTCGCCCCCGCCGTGTCACCGGGAAAGACGGTCGAAGGCCTCATCGGCGCCATCGTCGTGACCGTGGCGACTGGACTCGTCGTGCTGCCTTTCCTTCACCCGTGGACTTTGCGCACGGGCCTAGAAGAAGCCGTCGTGGTGTGCATCGTCGCGCCGCTCGGCGACCTGTTTGAATCCATGATCAAGCGCACCCTCGGCATCAAGGACATGGGTGCGTTACTGCCGGGCCACGGTGGCGTGACGGACCGTGTGGATGGGCTGCTGTTTGTCCTCCCCGCCACGTACTACCTCGTCACTTTGACCCACCTGGTGTAGCGAGATGCCATCGGTCGCTCTCTTGGGGGCCACGGGATCGATTGGCACCCAAACCCTCGACGTGCTGCGCGCCCATCGTGACGAGTTCACGTTGGTGGCGCTCGCGGGTGGTCAACGCCTCGTCGAATTAGCAGCGACGGTGAACGAGTTTTCGGTGCCCGCCGTCGCGGTGCGACACGAGGACGATGCCGCCACTATTCGTGATCTCGTGCCGGCGAGTACGGAAATTCTCGTCGGCCCCGCCGGTCTCGAGGAATTAGCGGGCCGTGCCGATATCTGCGTGAATGCGGTCGTGGGCTTTGCGGGCCTGTCGGCGACCCTCGGGGCCTTGCGAGCGGGGCGACGCCTCGCACTGGCGAATAAGGAGTCCCTCGTGGCCGCCGCACCGGTGGTGGAACGCGTGCGCCAGGGACAGGTGATCTATCCCATCGACTCCGAACACTCGGCCATCTTCCAGTGCCTGGGTGAATCTGGTCGCGACGACGGGTATCGCGAAGTGAGCCGCATCATCTTGACAGCGTCGGGTGGTCCATTTCGGACCTGGCCACGCGAGGACTTGCAGCGCGTCACGCGCGAGCAGGCCCTTCGTCACCCGACCTGGGCTATGGGCGCCAAGATCACTATCGACTCGTCCACCTTGATGAACAAGGGGCTCGAAGTACTCGAAGCCTCCGCCTTGTTCGGCATCGAGCTCGACCGCGTGGACGTGGTGGTGCACCCGCAGTCCATCGTGCACTCCATGGTGGAATACATCGACGGCGCCACCTTGGCACAATTGAGCGAGCCCGACATGCGACTGCCCATCGCGGTGAGCCTCGGTGCGCCGCACCGTTTGGCTGGCGGCTTTGGACGCATGGATTTTTCGAAGAACGTGGAGTTGACGTTCGAAGCGCCGCGCTGGGACGACTTTCCGGCGCTGCGACTGGCCTACGACGCGGGCCGTCGTGGCCACGGTGCCCCGACCTGGCTGAGTGCGGCGAACGAAATTGCCGTGGAGGCGTTTCTCGACGATCGCTTGGCGTGGTGCGACATCGTCCCCGTCGTCGCCACCACCCTCGATTCATATGACGACCAGGAACTGCTCACCGAAGCCGACGTGTGGGCCGCCGACGCGGCCGCTCGCGACATCGCGCGCCGGGTGGTGGCGCGATGAACGAGTCACGACTTGGCGGCATCGCCCTCTCGCTCGGTGGATTGATTGCCCTGGGCCTCTTTGCCTCGTGGTGGGCGCCACTGATGGTTCTCGTGCTCTTGCTCGTGGTCGTGCTGCACGAACTCGGGCACTTCGCGACCGCCAAGTTGACGGGCATGAAGGCCACGCAATTCTTTGTGGGCTTTGGTCCCACCTTGTGGTCCGTGCAACGTGGCGAGACCGAGTTCGGCCTCAAGGCCTTCCTCGTGGGTGGTTACGTCCGCATTATCGGCATGACCAGCACGGAAGAAGTGGATGAGGCGGATGAGCCGCGCAGTTTTCGCGCGCAGAGTTACCCGCGCCGAGTTCTCGTGGCCTCGGCGGGATCGTTGGTGCACCTCACTCTCGCGTTGCTGGTGGGTTGGGCGTCGCTGTTCTTTGTCGGCGAACCCAGTTCGCGCGTGGTGCAAATCAACCAAGTGATGGTCTTTGCCACCGGTCAATCACCGGCCCAGCGCGCGGGCATCGTTCCCGGTGACGTCGTCGTGCGCGCGAACGGGCACGACGTGGATTCGGTTCAGGTGCTGCACCACGTGATTTCTACGCACATCAATGACCGCGTTACCCTCGTGGTTCGTCGTCACGGCCACCTGCGAACGCTGCACGTCGTGCCGGTTGACGGCCGACAGCTCGTCATCGACGGTCAACCTCTCGCTCCCACCTCGGGACCCGCGGTGGGCTTCATCGGCATTGGCCTCGGCGAGGGAATCGAGACGAGGTCAGCGTGGGCGTCGGTCACCGGCAGTGCGTCGGTGGTCGCACGCACCGCGTCCTCGGCGGTGACGGGAGTCCTGCAAGTCTTTGCGCCCCACAACATCGCGCAGCTGTATCACGACGTGACCAACGGCAAGGCGGCGAGCACGGCCTCAAGTACGGGTCAGCGCCCCATCTCGGGCATCGGCATCGTGCAACTCACCGTCGATAGCGCCAAGGCTGGCTGGGGCCCCTTCCTCGGCATCTTCGTGTCGCTCAATGTCTTCATTGGTATCTTCAATATCTTCCCGATTTTGCCCTTGGACGGTGGCCACGTCGCCATCGCCACCTACGAACGCCTTCGCTCACGCCGCGGTAAGCCGTATCGTGCGGACGCCAGCAAATTGACGCCCTTCATCTTGGTTTTCGTGACTGCCTTGGCCCTGTTATTCCTCGCCACGGCCTACCTCGACATCACTCACCCCATCACCAATCCCTTTAAGTAACGCGTCGGCGCGTTCGCACGGCAGAATGGGGGAGTGGATATCTCTTCCAGCCTCTTGACTCCCCGTCGCGCCACTCGCCAAATCAAGGTGGGTTCTGTTCCGGTGGGAGGCAACGCCCCCATTTCCGTCCAGTCCATGACGACGACGAAGACCGCCGATGCCGAAGGCACCTTGCAGCAGATCTACGCGCTGGCTGCCGCCGGTGCGGACATTGTGCGCTGCACCTGCAATGACCAAGCGGCCGCCGAAGGTCTCGCCGTCATGGTGCCGCGTTCGCCCATTCCCATCGTCGCGGACATTCACTTTCACGTCGAGATGGCGCTCGCGGCATTAGAAGCGGGAGTGCACGGACTTCGTCTCAACCCCGGCAACCTGCGCAAGCCCGAAGAAATCAAACTGGTGGCGCGCGAGGCCAAGGACCGCGGCGTGCCGATTCGCATTGGCGTGAACGCCGGTTCGCTGCACCCCGACATCTACGAGAAGTTTGGGGGCGCGACCCCGGAGGCTCTCGTCGAATCCGCCCGTCTGGAGCTCGCCTACTTCCAAGAGGTGGACTTTGACGACGTGAAGATTTCGGTGAAGGCCAGCTCGGTCGCCACCATGATCGCCGCGTATCGCTTGGCGTCGGAAACGTTCGACTACCCGCTGCACCTCGGGGTGACCGAAGCCGGTCCCTTGCCGGGCGGCCTGCTGAAGGGCACCGCGGGCATTGCCACCTTGTTGGCCGAAGGCATCGGTGACACGTTGCGGTACTCGCTCACCGCGGACCCGGTGGAAGAAGCGCGCGCCGGTCGCCAACTGCTCGAAGCCCTCGGGCTTCGCGAGCGCAGCGGCCTTGACCTCATTGCCTGTCCCAGCTGTGGTCGTGCGGAAATTGACGTCATTGCCGTGGCCCGCGCCGCGCAAGACGCCCTCGCGAACCGCAACTTGCCCATCCAGGTGGCCGTCATGGGCTGCGTGGTGAACGGACCGGGTGAAGCGCGTCACGCCGACCTCGGCATTGCCGCGGGCAAGAAGCGCGGTCACCTTTTCATTCGCGGACAGATTGTGCGCGTGGTGCCCGAAGACGAGATGGTCGAGGCGTTGGTCGCCGAAGCCGAAAAGCTGGTGGCCGAGGGCTTTGAGGCCCGACTCGCCGCGGCCGATTCCGGCGCGGCGGCCGAAGCGGAAGCCGACCGCCTCGAGCTGCTCGACGCCAAGGGTCTGGACGCCAACAATTCGTCGGTAAAGATTGCCAACATTCGTCGTCAACAGGCGCCCGACGCCTAGCCACCCAAAGGAGACCCATGGCCTCGGCCATTACCCCCCAAGCGACTGACT
>Ga0208497_1000061_pt1 | contig 60064 bp, 71 predicted proteins | sample CryBogCBE25Aug07_FD_184555 | JGI IMG/M metagenome (GOLD analysis project Ga0208497, IMG submission 184555) | Freshwater microbial communities from Crystal Bog, Wisconsin, USA - CBE25Aug07 (SPAdes) | ecosystem: Environmental > Aquatic > Freshwater > Lake | place: Crystal Bog, Wisconsin, USA...
GAGGCGTGTGCTGAAATTTGTGATGGTTTTTACTTATCATGGATAGACATACAAGGTAGATATGAATTCATGGGTGAGGGAGCAAGCGAATGTGCTGGTGCAATCCGAGCAAGGGGACAAGAATGACACAAGAAGAAATTCAAGATGAACTTATTGAGTTATATGGTGCAAACAAAGCGTTAAGCGAAGCATCAACTCGTTTGCATCAACAACAGATAGAAATCACAAAGAGACTGTACGCTTTAAACCATATGTTGGGAGCAATGAAAGAAGGTGATAAAGATGAATCACGAAAAAACATTTGAAGCAATCAACAAACTCAAAGAAATAGAGATTGAATTGCATCGTTTGAAGAACGCTTTGGAAATGACCAACAGAGCACTAGAAACAAAAGATGAGCCTGTGGCGTGGATGAACAGACACGGTGCTTGTAAGACTTCTTTGTTTAGGGAGATGGAAGCTGGCGCAAAAGAAGAATACACCATTCCTGTTTACACCCAACCACAACGCACATGGGTAGGACTAACTGAACTAGACTGCGTAGGTTGGTTTGGGTATGACGAAAGTTTGCGTCTTTGGTTTGAAACAAACAAAGGTGATGACGGCGCTATCCCGCTGTACAAAGACCGACAACGCACATGGGTAGGACTCACAGATGAGGAAATTGAAACCATTTATGCAGAGTGCAATGTATGGGACAAATTTGAATACGAGCGAATGCTTGAAACCAAGATTAAGGATAAGAACAATGGATGAAAATACACGCCCTTGGTACACCATTGATGAGTTAAATGCGTGGGCTGACAAGTACCAAAATGAGCAGTGGCATAAAGCCGCAATCAGGCTTGGAGAAGAGTTGGCATCTGTTGGCCCTGTTGGTTATTACGATATGGATGCAAAAGAATGGCTTGATTGGGCTATGTCAACTGTACAAACTCGCATATGGGTAGGACTGACAGAAGATGAAATCAAAGAATGCTTTGCCATAACTTCTGATCAGTTTTTGCCGTGGCACATTTACAAAAGAATTGAAGACAAGCTGAAGGAGCGCAACACATGATTAGAAAAGACATACAAAAAGCATGGAACATGATGTCTATGCATAACAGTGAATTGTTGTTGGAGAACTATGCGCTGAAGGAACGTATAAACAAACTAGAGATTCAACTATTTAAACAAACATTCTGGGGATCCATCAAATGTTGGCTGATCAATTGGAGGGTGCTATGACCGAAGAAGACGAAGAGTTTGAACGCATCACGCGTAGACAACGTGAGTATCTTGAACACCCACGTTGGAGAGATCACACAAAGGAATGTCCCAACTGCGCTAAGATGCGTGAGGACATAGACATCTTAATGAAACGCCTTGAACGGGCACTATCGGAGAAAAACAAATGACCACCATCAATGAATTTTTATTACCGCTCAGCGTGCGCGCAAGGAACGTCATCATCCGCATGACCGAGCATGGGTACAATTACCGACTCAACAAAGTCTTCTACACAGTCAAACCCATCAACAGAGACGCAGACATCATGGATGCCTTTGGTAACCTGACTGTTAAACGCCTTGGCTACGAGGAGGCGTGTGGTTTGAAGACAGTAGAAGAGATCACCAAAGCATTCGCCAAGTGCGGCTTAATTTTAAAGAAAAAATAACATGGCCATGACGCCCGAAGCCAAAGTTAAGAAGCGGGTCAAGGAAATGCTTGATCATTTGGAGATATACCATTTCTCACCGCCCGGCATGGGGCTTGGGCGCTCGGGTATCCCCGACCTGATATGTTGCGCCAATGGCAAGTTTGTTGCCATAGAATGCAAGGCAGGCAAGGGGCAGACGACTGCGCTACAAGAGCGCGAGCTTAACGCCATCACCATAGCCAATGGCGAAGTGTTTGTGGCACGAGAGACTAACCTTGAAGAACTATACGAAAGACTGATATGGATAATAAAGAACTTGAACGACGCGTAGAACAAATGACAGACGAGGAGCAGGCGCATTTCAAAGAAGCCATCTACCGCGTGGCCATGTGCTATGGAAAAGATGCGTGGAGCGCCGTGCTCGTTGTGAGGGGCCACTTGCTGGGTGATATGTCTGAGGTGATTCAATTCAACTGCAACGACATGGATGCTTCCGAGATACTGAAAGGCACACGCGAGTACATGGACTTTTTACACACAGTGGGCGCACCGCCCAAGGAGAAATTTAATTGAAACAGTACGACCGCATACTAACCATTGACTTCGAGACGCGTTGGTCTAAAGCTGACTACACGCTATCGAAGATGACCACCGAGGAGTACATACGCGATGAGAGATTCAAAGCATTCGGAGCTTGCATCCATGAATATGGAAGCGCAGATCCAATTGAATGGTATAGCGGATCAGAACTACCTGAACTCTTTTCAAATATCAACTGGGGACGAACAGCAGTCCTTGCTCATAACGCACAATTCGACATCGCAATTCTTGAATGGGCGTACAACGTCCACCCCTGCTTTATCTTTGACTCCCTATCAATGGCACGAGCTCTACGAGGCGTGGAAGTTGGGAACTCTTTGGCCAAGCTCGCATCAGATTTTGGGTTGCCCCCTAAAGGAAACGCCGTTCACTCCACAGAGGGACTGGACGGTGTGGAGGGATTACCCCCCGATGTGGAGCGAGAGTTAGCAGACTACTGCAAGCACGATGTGTATCTGTGCGAAGAAATATTCACGAGACTTGCGCATCGCTACCCCGCCAAAGAGCTGGACTTGATCGACATGACCTTGAAGATGTTTACTCAACCAGTGTTAAAGCTTGACCCGCTCATGCTGTCCAATGCCATTGAAGACGAAAGGAATTCCCGTGAAACTTTATTACAGACTCTCGGCGTGGAAGAAGTTGAACTCGCGTCGAACCCAAAGTTTGCTGAACAGCTACAAAAACTCGGGGTGGTTCCACCTACAAAGATCAGCAAAACAACAGGGAAAGAAACCCTCGCTCTCGCCAAGAATGATGCTCTTTTTCAAGCGCTCCTCAACGGTGAACGTGAAGACGTTGCCCTTTTATGTGAAGCGCGTCTACGGGTTAAATCAACCACGGAACGCACAAGGGCGCAGAGGTTCTTGGACATCAGTCAGCGAGGTAGTCTACCAGTTCCGCTCTCGTACTATGGCGCGAAATCGGGTCGCTGGTCGGCGGCAAAAGGCTCGGCCATCAATATGCAAAACCTCAAACGAAAGTCATTCCTACGACAAGCAATTATGGCTCCCGAAAACTACCAATTGGTTGTCGGAGACTTATCGCAGATTGAACCGCGTGTCCTCGCATGGCTTAGTGACTACGAAGATATGCTTAACATCTTCCGGAGCGGTCGTGACCCTTACGCCGCGTTTGGCGCACAGATGTTTAACATTCCCGGCCTTAGTAAAGAAACACACCCTGAGCTTAGGCAGTCTGCAAAAAGCGCATTACTTGGCTGTGGGTATGGTCTCGGGTGGGCATCGTTTGCCTCGCAATTACTCACAGGGTTTCTCGGGGCGCCGCCGATCAGGTATGAGAAAGCCTTTGCTAAGACGTTGAAAGTTGATGCCGAGTACATCAACCGCTTTCTTGATTGGGATGATAACGTCATCCGCTTGGAGGAAATCCCACACACCTGTAGCGATCCGGAGCTATTGGTGCACGCTGTGGCATCCAAGAAGATTATCGATATCTATCGTAGCACCGCGTCTCAGGTGGTCTCATTTTGGGATATGTGCGCGGGGTTGATGACGGACAGTCTGTACCACGGAAAAGAGTACAAATATAAATGCTTGACATTCCGCAAAGAAGAAATAGAATTGCCCAATGGAATGAAACTTCTTTATCCCAATTTGAGGATTGAGAAGGATGACAAGGGTAGGAGCCAGTATGTATACGGGCCAGACGCTACCAAGCTGTACTCAGGAAAGATAACGAACAACGTCACACAGGCGCTCGCACGCATTGTGATGACAGACGGAATGCTCAGAGTATCCAAAAGATACTTCATAGCAGGCACAGTACACGACGAGCTAATCGCCGTCGTGCCAGATGCCGAGGTGGAAGAAGCCAAGACTTGGGTCTTGGATCAAATGACTATGGAGCCGCTGTATATGCCGGGCATACCGCTTGACGCAGAGGGTGGCGCACATAGACGATACGGTGAAGCTAAAAACTAAGGAGAAGCATGGCAGTAACTAAAACACCAATACCAAAAACAATAAGAGTTGGTAACAAGAAATACTCCATCGAGATTGTAGAAACCATGCTACAACGAAGGCGTATGGGTATGATTGACTACTCAACACAACGGATCACACTTGGTCGTAAGAGCAATGTCACGGGACATAACTACAGCCAAGCAATGATGACTGAGACATTTTGGCACGAGTTGGTTCACGCCATACTCAACAATATGGGTCAGTCATCATTGAACAAGGACGAGAAGTTTGTGTCAGAGTTTGCCAAGCAACTCACCAAAGCAATTAAATCAGCGAGGTTCTAATGAAAGTCACATGGTCACACAGCTCCCTCAAAGACTATGAGGGGTGCTCACGCAGGTATCACGAAGTCAAAGTCTTGAAGAACTTCCCGTTCGTTGAGAATGACGCTACGCGGTACGGCACAGAGTTTCACAAAGCGGCGGAGGACTTTATCAAAGACGGCACAGCAATACCTGAGAAGTTTAGTTACAGCCAAGGTACGTTGGATGCTTTGATCAAGAAGCCCGGGCGCAAGCTGTGTGAGTATCAGATGGCCTTGACAGCCGACCTCAAGCCTACCACATGGACTAGCAAGGATGTGTGGGTGCGGGGGATTGCTGACTTGCTGATCATCGATGACGACAACTTGACGGCGTGGGTCGTGGACTATAAGACGGGCAATAACAAGTACCCTGATCGTGAGCAGTTAAAGCTCATGTCCATCATGGTCTTTGCACATATGCCCCACATTAGAAAGGTCAACTCAGCCCTGCTGTTTGTAGTCAAAGAAGATATGGTCAAGCACAGCATGACGGTGGAGCAAGCCGAAGGAGAGTGGTGGCAGTACCGCCAACGAGTTGCACGGATCGAACAAGCCCACGCTACAGGAGTATGGAACGCAAAGCCCACGCCCCTGTGCCCGTGGTGTCCTGTGACAACGTGTGAGCATCATCCAAAACATTAAGGAAATAAAATGACGCAAGTTAACGGCAAGCGTGACTACAAGCACGCATACAAATTGCAAAAGAAAAGTGGCGAGACAGCCGATCAGATCGAGCGCCAAAAAGCAAGACAACTCTACGACAAGGAGAAGATTGACCGCAAGGGCAAAGACATTGACCACATCAAACCCCTGCGCGCAGGTGGTAAGACTGTGCCTGGCAACTTGAGACTAAGAGCCAAGAGCGCCAATCAGGGCGACAATAAATGATGCAAATTGTGGAAGATAAAGCTCTGGTGTTCCGCACAAGAAACCCAGCCAAATACAGCATCATTCCAAAACACAAGGTCTTTGAGCTAGATGATGGGTACGAGGTGGCGGTGTACTGGGGGTTGGATGAGTGTCGCGTTCTAAGAAACTTAGGTGTCAAAGACGTACCCTCGCCCATCACTAGGCGCTACACATGGCCGGGTCGATTCAAACCAATGGCGCATCAGGTTGAAACCTCTGCGTTCTTGACCATGCACAAACGTGCGTTTGTATTCTCCGAGCCGGGCACAGGCAAGACGCTATCCGCACTATGGGCGGCTGACTACTTGATGAATCGTGGGGATGTCAGGCGTTGCTTGATTCTCTGCCCCCTATCCATCATGCAAGCTGCATGGTTATCAGACTTGAACAACAGTGTTATCCATCGCTCTGCCGTTGTCGCGCACCATGCGCAGGCTACCCGCAGGATCGAGATGATTCAGCAGAACTATGAGTTCGTCATCACAAACTACGATGGTTTGAATCTGATTGCCAATGAGGTTAACAATGATGGGCGCTTTGATCTTGTGATCGTGGATGAGGCTAACGCCTACAAGACGGTGACCACCAAGCGGTGGAAGGCATTGAAGTCAATCATCAAGCCCGACACACACTTGTGGATGATGACGGGGACACCCGCCGCACAGTCGCCTGTGGATGCGTATGGACTTGCCAAGCTCGTGAATCCCACGGGCGTGCCGATGTTCTATACGGGTTGGCGTGACAAGGTTATGAACAAGATGACCATGTACAAGTGGGCTCCAAAGCCCGAAGCCAAAGACGTAGTGCATGAAGCGCTACAACCTGCAATCAGGTTCACCAAGGATCAATGCTTGGACTTACCGCCAGTGCTCACCATGACCCGCGAAGTACCGCTCACCCCACAGCAAGCCAAGTACTACAACCTGCTTAAAGAGCAGATGCTTGTGCAAGCCGCAGGCGAGACGATCAGCGCAGTCAATGCGGCGGTTGCTGTGAGTAAGCTCTTGCAGATCAGTTGCGGTGCGGCTTATACCGATGACAACGAAGTGGTGGAGTTTGACTCTGCGCCAAGGCTCGGTGTGTTGGAAGAGATACTCGAAGAGACGGATCGCAAAGTCATTGTGTTTGCCATGTTCCGCTCAACGATATCCACAATCCATGCGCACTTGCTCAAGCGCGGTATTGCCGCAGAGTTCATCAATGGCGCGGTATCCCCACCTAAACGCTCGGACATCATTAGGAGATTCCAGAATGAGGAAAACCCTAGGGTACTTGTTATGCAACCCCAAGCCACGGCACACGGGATCACATTAACGAGAGCGGATACAGTGGTGTTCTATGGCCCATTGATGAGCGTGGAGCAGTACACACAGGCCATAGCGCGGGCTGATCGCAAGGGGCAAGACTCGGATAAGGTCACGGTGATCCACATCGAGGGCTCGCCCATTGAGAAGAAGATGTTCAAGGCTTTGAGTGCCAAGGTGAGTGATAACTTACTTATCACCCAGATGTTCGAGAACGAAATTAAATATTAAAAAGGGGTTGCCATGTAGCAAAAATTTAATATACAATGTCTAACACTTGACAATAACAACAAACGGAGAAGTAAATGGAAACTGATTTAAGTGAAGTACCTTTCGACAAACTGACCAAGATTTATCGCAAGATAAAAGAACACATGGATACGCTTACACAGGCGTATGATACGCAACTTGAAGAACTCAAAGCACAGCAAGAGCAAATCAAGTTTGCGCTAAAGGATCAGATGAAAGCCAACGGGCAGACATCTGTTAAGACGAGCTTTGGTACAGTAAGCCTTGTGACCAAGACGCGCTATTCAACACAGGACTGGGACTCATTCAAACGCTTTGTCGTTGAGCATGAAGTCGTGGACTTGCTTGAGAAGCGCATCGCACAGGCTAACATGGCCAAGTTTATCGACGAGAACCCGGGTCTCGTTCCCCCGGGCTTGAACTCTATGTCAGAGTTTGAGATACGCGTAACTAAACCCACCAACTAAGGAAACACCATGAGCAATGTAGCTCTTTTCAACCCCTCCCAAGCCCCCGCGTTCGCTCAATCAGGCGAGCTATCTGAAACTTCACGCGCCCTACTGGGCGGTGCTTTGGGTAATACCACGAAGCGCATCTCGATCAAGGGTGGAGTCTTTCGCTTAGTTGCAGGTGGTAAGGAGATGGCCTCTATCGATGAGCGCCACCTCGATGTCATCATTATCAAAGCCGCCCCAAAGGTGAGCCGTGTGTACTATGCCAAGTCTTACGATGCGGAAAATATCACAGGCCCCGATTGTTGGTCTAACGATGGTGAGACACCTGACGCAACAGCAAGCGCAAAGCAAGCCGTGTCTTGCATGACTTGTAAGAACAACGTAGCCGGATCGGGGCAGGGTAATAGCCGTGCTTGCCGTTACCAACAGCGCTTGGCTGTAGTGCTTGCCGATAATCCCGATGATGTGTTGCAGTTAACTCTGCCCGCCACATCGATCTTCGGTAAGGAAGACGGCGACAAGCGTGCGCTCCAAGCGTATGTTCGCCACTTGGCATTGGCATCCCCACCCGTCAACGTGGAGATGGTTGTCACTCGCATGAAGTTCGACACCAAAGCCGAGAGTCCCAAGTTGTTGTTCTCCCCAACGCGTTGGTTGACTCAGGTTGAGTATGAGTTGGGCAAAGCCAAGGGCAACACCAAGGAAGCTGAAGCCGCAGTCAACATGACTGTTGCCCAAGCTGATGGCGTGAAGGGCAAACCTCTAGCGCTTGCAGGTACACCGCTTGTCGTTGAAGCTGAAGCCGAGGAACTACCCGTGCCCAAGGCCGCGAAGAAACCCCGTGTTGAGCCCACTGCTGAAGCTGACGAAGAGCCTGAAGTCCGCAAGGAAACGGCCAAGCCAAGCGCTGTGCCTGCAAAGAAGAGCAAGCTCGCGGACATCGTGTCTGATTGGGACGATGAGTAAATAAGTTTAGGGGGTAACAGGAGCGGTCGCAATGCGTGGGTCGGGGTGTTTTTCTTTGAATTTTTGCATCTCGTTAACCTTTCGCTCACACATCCACGATTGCGTTTCCTCTGGTTTGATGACCACGTTACCCCCGCCTTTAAAGTAGAACAATGCCGTACTCAGACAAAATTGTAAATCTTGTAGCCCAGTCGCCTAAAACTCTTGGGAGTACTCTTGGGCGTTGGGCTATTCATTTGGACTTTCCTGTTACAAAAATTGCATATGTGCTTGGAGTCACCCGACAAACTGTGTACAACTGGTTTGAAGGTAAGGATGTCTTTGTTGCGTATCAAAACAGGGTAGAACTTTTAACAAAAATTATGTCTAGCTCAAAAACAGCAGACGAAGCATGGAGAAGAATATGTCAGGAATACAACCTCGATCCCTCAGTAACCAAGAACTAATCAGGCACGGAGAAAGCCTGTTGCACTCGCCCAATGGTATGCCCGTCAACTACCAAGAAGAGCTACTCAAACGCTTTATTCAAGCGGATGTACAGCAAGCAGTGCCTTATCCCCAAGAAGGTCAGCTAGACCTTTTCAAATAACCCCAAAGGAAATGAATGGAACCGCTAGAGTTTATGGCGGCGGTTCTACCGCCACCGGGTAACGGACGCTATTGCGTGGTAGAACTCACCAAGAAAAAAGAACACTTCTATGTTGACACATTAGAAGAAGCGCAAGAAAAACTGGACACATGGAAAAACCGCAACTACGACATTTACTTTGCCCTTGGTACATTTGGTAGCGAGAAGAAACGCGTTCAAACTAATGTACAAATGGTCAAGTGTGTTGCCATTGACGTAGACTGTAATCATCCCAAGGACTTGCCCAACGAGCAGGGCATTATCAAAGAGAAGGCTTACCCCAATGCGCAAGCGGCGGCTAAAGCAATCATTGATTTTTGCGATGTGATTGGGCTGAGTGACATGGGTAGCCCTTGGCTAGTGGCATCGGGCGGTGGCGTTCACGCTTACTGGCCTTTGAAAGAAGCTGTGCCCAAATCAGAGTGGGAACCCGTAGCCCAAGGCTTCAAGCGCTTGTGCTTTCAACACAAGCTAGCCATTGATCCAACGGTGACGGGAGATGCGTCTCGTGTACTGCGTGTGCCTGATACGCTCAACAACGGCGTCAAGGGTGACAAGCGCGTACGAGAGGTGACTAACGTGCGTTTCAAGAACGAGGGCGACTTCTTTGACTTTGAAGACTTCAGGGCGCTGATAACCCAAAAGCTAGTAGGCACGGCGTATGAAACTTTGCCCAAGACAAAGCCGAGCACCTCGTTGGTACTGCCTGGCGTTGCTCCCGTGGGGGCGACCAGTGTCAAACTCTTTGAGAACTCAAGCACTAAGTTTGGCAAAATCATTAAGCTGACTGCGCAGGGTGGCGGGTGTAATCAACTCGACCATTATGTTAACAACGCTAGTGATGATGGCATGGAACCTTTGTGGCGTGGTTTGTTAAGTCTTGCACAGAAGTGTGATGATGGCGCAAGGGCAGCAATCTGGTTGAGTGATATGCACCCGTACTCACACGACAGAATGCACGAGAAGTTAAGCCAAATCAAAGGCCCATATCCATGCACTAAGTTAGATGGTGAAAACCCGGGGGTATGTCCAAGTTGTATTCACTGGGGTAAGATCACCAACCCCTTAATCTTGGGGCGATCCACAGCGGTGACCACCACTGAGAAAACAATTGAACTCACCGCGGTAACAAATGGTAAAGAGGAGACAACCAAAGTACAGAGACCCGAAACCCCAAGAGGCTACGCGTATGGCGTTAGGGGTGGCGTGTTCATGGAAAAAGAAGACGAAGATGCACACGGCAACAAAATGGTGAGACAAGTGATGATACTGCCGTACGACTTGTTTCCCGTAGACATCTTGCATAACGCAGGCGAACACACAGTCCATATGCTTGCCTTGCGTACCAATGGCGCGCAGACAGTCACACTACCGCAGAAGGCGGTGGTAAGCAAGGATGAGACAGTCAAATCATTGGCGAGCCAAAACATTGTGGCCGCTTTTGGTGCAGGTAACGATAACAATTTAGCGGCTTACATAAGGGCGTGCGTAGAAAAAATGAGTACAGAAAAATCCCCCATCGATGTTCCATCAAGCTATGGTTGGCAAGCTGATGAAAGTTTTGTGTTTGCAGGTAAGATATATTCTAAGGACAGCGAGCCAGTACCCGTGCCCATGCCCGGCTTAGAGAATATCGTAGCCAATACACAACCCACAGGCACGCTAGAGAACTGGCGTGAAGTTATTAACCTCTTTATACGAAAGAAAATGTATGACCACCTTGCGGTCATTCTTGCGGGTGCAGGCGCTCCCCTCATGCGGTTTACGGGGTTTTATGGTCTTACGTATCATTGCGGAAGCACTGAGTCGGGGACAGGTAAGTCACTTGCTCTTGAAGGCGCGGCTTCTATTTGGGGTCACCCTGTGCACTATCGTACAGGTAAAGGGACTTCTCCCGTGGCCATGCAACAGCGACTTGGACTACTCAACAATTGCCCATTGATAACAGACGAGATTACTTCCAAGAACAGAAATGACTTTGAATGGTTTCCTGAGTTTTTATTGGACATGACTGAAGGCCGTGGTAAAGAGCGCATGGAGTCGGGCTCGAATAAAGAGCGCATCAACTTGTCCACATGGATGACCAATGCGATCATGTCCTCAAACACGCACATTGTGGACAAGCTGACGGGCGAGAGAAAACACTCGGCTGAAGGTGAATTACGGCGTTTAATCGAGTTTGTGATGGATGAAGAGCTGACTTGGGAGCCGTCAGAGATCGAGATACTTAAGTCTTTAGCCAACAATTACGCTGTGGCAGGGGATGCGCTTGTGCAGTACATGGTGGACAATACGCCCTATTTAGCCAAGCTGGTACCAGAGTGTGTGCGTAATATGTACGTGGAGTTCAAAGCATCAAACGACGAGCGCTTTTGGATGGCGGGTATTGGGACAATCATTGCGGCGGGTATTACTATGAACACTAAGCACGCGGGCATCGCAGAGTTTCCAATGGATGCGATCATCAACTCTTTACACAAGCGCATTGAATATATGCGCGCTAACATCAAAGGCAATAAGCGAACAGCCGAGGATGTGCTCAACGGCTTCATCAGGGAGTTTTGGGGTAAGTTTGTGGTTGTTAACTATGGAGAGAAAGCCGCATCGTATATGGGGGATGGTTCTGCAATCGACAGATCAACCACCAAGTCTAGCGTGATGGGGCGTGTGGAAAACGGCATTACCGCAGGGTGCAAGGACTTCTATATTGAAGAGCGCTTGCTCCGATCATTCTGTTCTTCCATGAGCTTTGGTTACGCGGACTTTAAGAAGCAGATGGAGCGCCAGTACTCTGTGGCGTATCTCCCCAAGAAGGACTTGATGTCCAAGACCAATGGCCCGCAAATGCGTGTGGCAGTTATGAAAATCTCAAGAAGAGAAGAAGACGATGCGCCTTCCGTGGAAGCATCTTAAGAAAGGGCAGGGATTTTTTATCCCTTGCCTAGATGTGGAGACCGTTAAAACTAACGGTCTCCAATCCGCTTTGCACTACAGGCTGTTCGATGCCAAGGCCACTGTCGGTATTAGGGCAGGGCTAATTGGGGTGCTTTTTCACCGCGGGCCTCTGCGTCCTTAATAGCTTTCATAAACAAGTTTGCTTCTTTTTGCTTTAACGCATCCAAGCTATCGAGCTTTGCACGCTTCTCATCAGGCGTCATGTTTTTATTGGAGCGAGCAATATCTTCTTGAAGACGCAATGCGCCCATGACTTTTTCAAACCTTCTTGAAGCGCCCGCCGCGTAAATCTCCCCGCGATGATTTTCAAGATACTCTTTGGCGTCATCTCTTCGGCCTTGTTTTAGTAGACTCTTGTAGGAGTCAGACGCTTCAGTAGCTTGTTTGGCCAGCCCATATACGACATCGGTCTCTGCACCGCCATATTTGCGTTGGAACTGCCCGCCAATGATAGGCAAGTCTGACGCGCGCATAGCAGGTTTCTCGCCTGTCTCTGCGGGTTTGAACAAGCCATCCGCCGCTTTCAGGGCGGCAATAGGCAACTGGCCTAAGTAACCCTTGACTATGTAGTCAGTTTGAATTGGTGACAACACAGGGATCGCTTTGGACATGGCTTTAGCCCACTCAGTAGTCGCATTGTTGTAGCGCTCATCGATGCTCTTGCGTTGCATACTGTTGGACTCGATATTGTCGCCCGTATAAAAGTCGTGGTTGAACGCAACTTCAAAAGCAGGCTTGGCTATCTGCGGTATAAAGTCCGAAGTGTAGCCCGGCACAGAGTTCAAGAACATATCTTTAAGCGCCTTGAGTTGTTGCTTGGTATCGGTTTTACCAACCATTGCATCCACTGCGGCAACTGCGGCTGAGAAGAAATAGCCTGCTTCATAAGGCAAAGGCAATTTCATTGGCTCATCAAGGCCGGGCAAGTGTAAGAAGAAGTTGCTGTAGCGATCCTTCGGCTTGGCGTTCATGTAGTACTCGTCGTCTTGCATGGCCATACCATAAACCAAGCCCGCGCCCATCAGCATCATGGCATTGTTCATGAATTTTTGTTTAATCTTTAACTGCTCTTCGTAAGGCATCTGACCACGCGCTGCCTTGTACAGTACGTTCAAGCCCTGAATCTGCGAGTTAAAGAAAGGTATCATGCGGTTGGCGTACTGCAACGTGGGAGACAAACCGCGCTTGTAGTAGTTCATGGATTCCATTGTGAACATATCCGCTTGCGTCTCGGACAGCCCTCTCTTAATGGCATTCTCATAAACCAATACACGGGTTGCAGAGTCAGCGCGCATTGCCACTCTGTCGGCCATAGCAAACAGTCGGGTTATCGCGTTCGCATCCTTACCGCTTGCCAATTGCAAAGCAAACTTGGCCATATCGCTTTGATCGCCCGTAAAGATTCCACTTTGAATCAAACCTTTTTCAATTAGTTTGGCTTCTGTTTTGCTGTCTCCACGACTCATGTCAATGAACGCTGTACCTGCTTTGAGCACAGCTCGCAGTGGGCCGTAGTCCAACCCGCCAGTAAAGGCCATAGACATCGGATCTTTAATCAACTGGCGCAAAGCATACAACGGTGAGCGCGTCACGCCAGAGCGCAACACATCCCCAAAAAGACCGCCTAGTTTTAGAAATGCGGGCAAAGTTAAATGCGCGCCTTCCAAACTTTGGATAACAATCTCCGCAGGAATACCGCCAAGCACAGTGCCGTCAGTCTTAATCTTTAACCAACGCTCGCCTGTGTCGTCTTTGACAGCAGGATCAGGTTCTTGATTAAAGCGAATAATATTGGGATCAGCAGGGCCATGACCCCTGTGAATTGGCATCAGATTCTCGCGCTTGCCTGTGATGGGGTTCACTGGCCCGTGGCCTTCACCAAACTTTTGCATGGCATATGCGGTGTTCTTGACCGCCAAGTTGGTTAAGCCTTTGTCTACAATTAATGTGGTGTTGCGCTGAATGGATTCATCAAGCGGCATGATTTTGGTCTCACCGCCTTTGAGTTCATGCAAATAAGGCTGATGACGGATGTCCCCAATGTTGATGGTCACAGCAGAGCTAAACACTAGATCGGCTTGGCCGTTTTCTTTAATGCGGTAAAACGGAACGTAATCGCCTTCTTTAAGCAACTGTTCAGCAACGCCCTTGGGTATAGCGCCAGTAGACGCAAGCCAGTTAATTAAGTTTTTGTTGTACTCATTGTAAGCCGAGCGTGACTTTTCCAATGCAGCTTTAAGTCTTGGGTCGGCATCAACAGTATCTTTAACAGCTTTTAACTCAGCTTCCGTCACGCCCAAAGCGCCAAGATCTAATTTAGCCAAACCTTTATTGCCTGCGCGCACCGCAATAAAATAAGCGGTAGCTTGATCTATCTTGCCTCTGGCATTGCCGCCTGGGATGTCGGATATAGGCTTCATGATATCCATGTAAGTCACACCGCCAGCAGCCTTAACACCACGGAAACCTTTTTCATCGGTGTACAAAATGGGGCCACCATTCAAAAGAACCGATCTAGTGAACGAGCTCTTTTGGTCGGCCTTGGTAATGTTGTACATGGCTTGCTCGTAGGAACGGCTATCCCCCGTAGCTTTAGCGCCAAGGCGCAGAGCTTCCCGCACACCTGCCCGCATGTCCACGTTGTTCATCTCAGCTTGGAGCCACGCAAAGTTTCCCAACTTCTCACGCCAAGTCTTCGGTTGCGCAACTACCTTGTTTGTAAATTCAGTAAGGGGCGTTTTAGCGCCGTACTCTGGAGTTGTCCTATATAAAAAATGACGGAACCCAGACTCACCTCCTGCCGCGCCCAAGCCTTTTTTGACATAGCGTCGTGCGTTTGCAACGAGTTGTAGAACTTCTTCATCTGATACGTGGGTGATGCCAAACATCTTGGCAATCCATTGTTTAATTGCATAGCCAATTCTGCGAAAGACATTTTGCCCACGTTCGTTGGCTCTTGGGGCTTCTTCTGCCATGTCAGCAAGTGTCTCTTCAACCGCTATCTCACGAGACAACTTAGGCTCTGCTTTCATGCGAGCGTCTACTTTTTCACGTAGCGCTTTGTTGCCTTCGTACATTTTGTTCATCGTACTCTCGTACGTATCACCAAGCAGTTCACGCAGTCCGTGGTGTCCTGCAATCTCGTGCAAGACAGTCAGCACTACATCTTGTTGGTCGTGCAAGTTTGATGCAATAAGATACACTTTCTTGGTAGTCGGGTCGTATAAGCCGGGAACTAAACCTGTTTTCTCGTCTTTCGTTAACTGGTTCCGAATGTGCTCTGGCAAATCTTTCTCAGTGTCTACGATCTCAACATCAGGCATTTTCTCCCACTCATGGGTCATGCGGTCAACCATATTTTTAATGGTTTCCGCTTTCATGCCAGCGCCTTGCTTGGTGGAAGTGCGCAATACTGTGGGCTTGTGCTGATCCATTTGCTCTTCAACTTGTTCGAGCTTTTTCTCCAACTCAACGCCTAGCGCTTCATATTTGGTCGCCGCTTCATTGTCGTCATCCATTTCCGCTTGATGGAGTTTCCGTTCGTTCTCTGCAATTTCGTCTGTTAAAGCATCGTGTTCCAACAAAAGATCATTGTTGGTTTTTTTCTTTGGTGCAATTTTGGGACGTTGCTCGGCAGTGTACTTGCCACTGACGGGTTCTTGAGGCGTTTTCTCAACGTTTTTAAACAAGCCTTTTTCAATGTCTTTATTAGCGCCGCGTTGTGCTTGCGTAGATGTCAGGCCACGTTTTTCACCAGCTTGTGTGGCTTTATTTTTAGGAGGTAGTTTGCGCTCGGATACAGTTGTGCCTTCCCCAGTGCGGATATTACCCGCAGTTACAACAGGCTTGACCACGGGGCCAATAACCCTTGAAGGCAATCTAGTACCCGCTTCCACCGCCTCGGTCTTCAGCATTTCTTTACTACCGCCAACTGGCCTGCGCTCAATACCGCGCATTAAATTGGCTTTGGCTTCCAATTCTGCAAGTTCTTTTTTGTAATTGCGCAAATCCCGAACACGGCTAGCTTTAACGGAAGGCTTGACGTCAGTTTCTTTTAAACGACTTTGAACCGTTTCAATCAACTTCAGTACTTTGGGTATGCGATCATGCACTATTTTAAGCGCCGCATTGGCAATCTCGGGATCATTAGAAAGCAACTCGTTGTACTTTGTTACATCTGCGGTCTTGTTTACAATCTCAGCGTGCAAATCCTCTTTAATCTTTTCAATTTTTTGAATGTCTTCATTGCCCTTGACAATACCTTCTTGACGCTTAGCAATGTCTTTTTCAATTTCTTCTTTTACCGTTGTATCTTTTGTACCGGCTTTTTGTTTTTGTTTTTCTTCAATCTCAACTCGGCGTTTAACATTAAGCGCCTCAATGTGCTTAACTACTTGATCGGCATCTTTAATACTTTCATCAAGCGCTTCCAAATGGTCAGGCGTAATATTAAGTTTATCCAAGACTTTGCGGCGAGGCTCAAAAGAAATTTCTTCACCCGGCAATGCTTCAAGTCTTTCCAAACTTTGCTGTTCTTTAATGCGCGCCGCGCCATCTTTAAGCTCGCGTTCCGCTTGAGACTCCACCAAAGCAGGGCCAGCACGCTCGCTTGCAACTGCTTTGCTACGACCCAAATGCTCATCAACAACTCGTTGTAGGTTTCTACGGCGGTCGTCTAAAGATTTAATTTGTTCAATTATTTCAGCGGCTTCTTTGTCTCGCGCTTCATTGGCGGCTACCGCTTCAGCTTTAATTTTTTCTGCTGTTTCAAGTTCTGTTGCAGATGCTTTGGCTTCTGCTTTGTTTTTGCGGCTACGTTGTTGCTTCTCAACAGCCATGTCCAAGTCAAACTTAGCGGCGGTCAAATTGTGTTGTAGCGCGCCCATTGAGTCAAGCTCATGCTGTAACTGCAATTGGAAATCCAAGTCACGGTTCAAGAACCCTTCTGGGTCACGGTGCATTCTATTTAAGTAGTTGCGGTGTTCACGAACAGCGGCAACCACCTTGGCTTGTTCGGCTCGCATTGCATCCCAGTTGCTTTTGGTGGCGGGCTTTTTCATTGCCTGCATCATTGCCGCTTTAGCGGCAACTACCTTATCGGCCAACTCGCCAATTTCATTGGCGGCAAAATTCTTGCTGATATCGTGGGATGTTTGAACAGCAAAGTCAAACTCAGTCTTGGCTTTGATGTACGCCGCTTGCAAATCTTTTAACTCTTCATCCAAACGCTGAGTCAACGCTGACTGGCGTTTCTTGGCGTCAAGCACCATCTTATTGGCGTCGGCAATCTCTGTGCCTTTAGCTTCTTTCAGTTTCTCGTACTGCGTTTGTAAACCCGTTACTTGCTTTAAAAGACTTTCGGCTCTGGCCTGCATAGGCGCAACACGTTGGCTGATCCTAGACATTGTTTGGTGAACAAGCCCCATTGAACGGCGCATATCATTGAGCGCATCTCCTGCCAAATACGCTTGGAATTCTTGGGGAGTATTGAACAGTCGGCCTTTGGCTTCGGTAGTTTCGCCAAGTTTAAGTTCGCTTTGCACCGCAGTCTTACCGCCCTCGGTCTCCGAGCGCTTGCCCTCTTCCATGCGATCAAGTTCTGCCGTCAGTTCTTTGGCGCGGAAGTCTTCACGCTTAACGTACTTTAATCCTTCTTTGGTAGCCAGCTTTTCCATCGACCGATTATGGTCAATGTGGTATAGCCAATCCGACACCATTTCCATGCGCTTGGGACTTAGTTCAATGACATCCAAGTTTTCGGATACGCGCTCAAGAAGTCTGCGCTGTTCAGGTAACCATCTGCTGGGGTCTTCGGCAAATGCCCTTTCCAACTGACGATACAACCGATCTTCAGGGCGTGTCTTTTTGGGCAATTCTTTAGGTTCGTTTAAAACATTACCTGTGCCAAACAAATCTTGTTGTTCTGCCCCCGCCAATTTGGCTTGTCTTTCGGGCATACCTTTAAGAATGCGTGCATTCTCAAGTTCATTTGCCGCACGTAACTCAGGGTTTTTCCTAAGCCCCATAGCGCCCAAGGCACTAATTTCTGGATTAACTTTGGCAAGGCGTGCGTTTTCTTCGTCGTCTCTACGGCGAGCTTCTTCAATAAAAGCCTGCTCTTGGGCTTCTGCTTCAGGAGCACCGGGCTTGTAGACGCGTGCGGCAAATTCCGCTCTTGGCTCTAAGTAGTTCGTTCTGTCTTCAGGGCCAAAGTCAAAGCGTTGTTGTACGGCTTCAGGCGCTTCGCCATGCTCGGCAACGATTGCATCTAAATGCGCCTTTGCGGCCTTAACTTTAGGCAAAAGTTTCAGGGCTTTATCTCGGTCGTAGCCCTCTTCACTGCCCATGTTGCTCTTTGCATGGAACTCGTCGTACGCTTTATTGTAAGCATCGTGTGCGGCAAGAGCGGGGTGGGGTTCGTTTTCGTTAAAACCACCCGCATCTTTCAATGCTTTCTCTGTATCAGCGTATGCTTTATTAACGGCATTGGTCTGTTTGGAAAATTCTTCAAAAGCATCTAAATCCCCACTAACGCCAATCTCACGTTCTTGTGCTTGATGGTCATCTTTAAGACGTTGCAAGTACTGCAAGTGTGCGTACAGTTCCGCAGGTGTTGGGCCTGCTTTAGGGGGTGCAGGTGCTTTCGGCGCAGGCTCGATGCCGGGCAATGTGCCTTGAGTTTCTTGGTGGTATGCAAGAGTTTGTGCATCTTGGGGCATACCCGCCGCTTGCTGTTCAATAGCCGCTTGACGTTGCTGTTCTTTAAGCGCATCAGCTTGTTTCTGCGCTTCTGCTTCGGCTTGTTGTTTGTCTAATTCTTGTTTGCGCAATGCCCGAGTACGGTTGTACTCAGGAACCAAAGGCATCAACGTGTTTTTAGTATGTTCTCTAACAGCTTGGAGGTCAGCCACATACTGCGCTCTAGTGGCAGGGTCAGCACTTTTCTCAGGCTTAACCAAACCCGCAAGCATTTCATCACGTTTAGCCAACGCTTCATCGTATTGTTTACCAATATCTATAGCGTATGCAGGCGTTTGTCTATGGGCTTCGGCTTTTGCTTCTTCATCAGCTACTCTTTGTGCTTCAAGAGATGCTGCCTGTGCAGCTTTCTGTGACTCGCCCACTTGGCGAGCTTCTTCCGCTTGACCCAAAATACCTCTGGCTTGACCCCGAGCGCCGTAAGCGTGGAATGCACCAAATAACGGCGCCATCTCCAATGCAGACTTGCCTGCGCCCATATACTGCTCAATGGCTTGAGGAGAAGTCACATCTTGGCCGAGCCCTGCACGGGTCATAGCCTCACTGCCTGCCATCAAACCTGTACCTACAGCCGCGTTCTGCGCTGTGCCTTGGAGAAAGTTACGTAAAAATCCGCCCACTTGCTTGGATGCTTCTTCCGCAGTCATCTTGCCTGCAAGAATATCAGGCACAAAAGCGGATGCTTGTTCTGCGGCGGTCTTACCCAAGATGCTCCGCATTGGGCTAGAAATGACTTCACCACCCAACAAATTAAGCGCAGTCTGGCCAACGCCCACGGCAATGGCTTTGGCTATGTTGGGTTCTTGACCCGCCGCTTTTTGAGCTTGTAAATGTTCACCAATGTTAGTAGGCGCATCTACCGCGGCAAAGCCTGCGGCTCCCGCAAGACGCCCTGCGGTTAACGCACCAACGATAGGCGCGGATGCTATTGCTTCAGGCAACAAGGCCGTAGCCCCAATACCTGCTAGTACCGGAGCCCCAAACCGCCCAGCCATACTACCCGCACCACGAGCGACATCGCCCAAAATACCTTCAGCTTCGGGCGTTTCAGCGGCTTTGGCTTTTTGCTTTTCACCATAGGCGCGTAGCCCTTCCAGCCCTGTCAGTTCGCCCAAACCCGACAATGCTGACCCTGCACCGCCCCTAAACCCTGCGCCAAGTTCAGACAGAAGACCAGTGTCTGCTTTTGGTTTTTCAGCTTCAACAGCTTTTGTGGCAAACGCTTCGGGGTATTTTTGCATAGCCACTGCATACGCTTGCGCCGCACTTTCCCCTTTGCTGAGAGGGTAATATGAATTATCGGGTAGTTGGACGTACTGTTGTTCAGCCATAATTATTTTGCCCGTAAGTTAGCGCCTTGGGGAGGAGCAGAAGTGGCCATTGGAAACTGCCTAACAAAATCAGGGTAATTCATTAATGCGCCAACTTCTGCGCCAGGGGTGGCTGCAAGCTTTTGATGAGAAAGAATGTACTGATTGTACGCAGAAAGTGGATCAAATTTCTCACGTTTAAGTTCAGCCATTTGTTTAAGCCATTCAGGATCAGAGGCGTTCATAGTCTCCAATGTTTTGGCTTTTAAATACGCGTCTTGCATGGCTTGATTTTTCTGTTCGCGGTCTGCTTTCAAAGCGCCCAAACCGGCGGTACCAAGGTTCTGTAAAGCATATGGAGACTGCCCTGCCATCAACCCAAGGCCAAGATTCAACAGCATATCGTTCCAGTCCCTACCGCCTTCGGGCTTGGTGACTGTTTTGGTTATATCACTTATAGAAGGTACTGTAGGCGTGCCTTGTAGTTTAGGCCCAAACTCTCTGTCGGCTTCTTCCGTCATTGCATCGTAGTTTGGCGTTGTGGTGGAAGCAACGGGTGCGGTGGTGGGTGTCGATGGTTGCGCCATTGCATTTGAAAGATCAGCAACCCCTGCTGTTCCAGCGGCGGTGGCTCTAGCGGCATTAGCACCTTCAAGCATACGCGCGGCTTCAGTAGCCTGTCTTACAGTAGATGCGTTTTGAAGTTCAAGCGCCTTGCTGGGTAATTGTGCTTGCTGATTAGCTTCCATCATTTTACGGATGTAATCTTGTTCTTCTAGCGTTGAGCCCGCCTCTTGTGCGCCTTGCACACCTTTTTCTACTTGCGCCGCTTTGTTTGCCGCTTGTAATTCAGCTATACCTTTTTGACCAACTGCACCTGCTTCAGGCGCAAACTTGCTGTATATTTTTTCACCCAATCCGGCAAGACCTAACCCTACTCTAGGCAAATAACTTGGAATAAAAGTAGCGCCCGTAGCACCCGCCGCCGCATTGGCTAAATTGCCAAGATTCATTTGGGTATCTTCAGAAATACCCATTTTGTCCGCCATGTTTCCAAAGAAACCTTTTTGTGGCGCCACATATGCCGGAGCTTTCACACTTTGTCCGGGTATCATGGATGCTGAAGAAACAGGTGCGGTTGCTTTTGGTTGTGCACCGGGTACTGTTTCCGCTTGTGCAGGGCTAAAGGGCAGGATGCTATTAAACGTACTTGTCAAGTGTTTGCCGTAGTTAGCATCAGATGCGTACTGTCCGAGTCTTCCGTTTTGTAGGCCCGATGAAAAAGCACGAATGTCCGAACCCGCGCCAACAGCTTTTGGAAAATTCCGTTTAATTTGATCCACATAGTCATTGGCAAAATCCTGTGGATCATCGTAGTTACGATAAGCAGATGTGCTTTTTTCAGATTTATCAAACGCTTTAGTGCCTTTGCCTGAAAAGTCTTTGATGTTTCCAAAGTTGTACTGGCCAACAGGTTTTTTACCCCATGCAGATTCTTGACCCCAGTGCGCAATAACAACGCCGGGACTAACACCCAATTGTTGCGCAACTTGCGTAGCAAGTCCTTGGTATTGCTGAGCAAACACTTGTTTAGGATCTTTATTAACCAGACCCTCGTCCGCATACCCAGTAATACCGCCACCCGCCAGTTTGGTTAAATTTGGTGCAGGCAAGGCGCCAATACCTTGTTCTTCAGGCAGTTGGTTCTGCCCCATTTGTTGCGGAGAACCAGCACCTTGCAAAGGGATACCAGCGCCCATGTTAGGCGCAGGAGTAGGAGCCATTGCCATCAAATCTTGTTGTTTGACAGGTGGCTGCTGCTGGCCTGCTTGTTGTGCCATCATTGCTTGTTTGGCTTTTTGGCGGTTCATATTCTCATTGTTGACCAACGAAAACATTAAAGCGTCATTCTGATTGGCTTGGCCTTCTTGAAAAAGCTGTTGCTGATTCATGCCCTTTAAGCGGGCTTGGATTTGAGGAACATTAAACATTCTCAGGCTCCATTTTTTTTAGTGCCAAGTCCATCAGGCCATTTGATTTTTTAATTGCCCCGCCTTTGGCTTTTAACAAAGCTGCGGCAGTCAAACCCGCGCCTGCCACTTGAGACAACGTACTTGGAGGTGCTTGATACACAGATGCAGATTGCTGAGTCATTGGTAAACCACGAACCAAGTTGGACATGAAGTTCAACTGCTGGTATGGATAGTTCTGAGCGTTAAGAAAATTCTGCTGTGCGGTATTATCAATGTTTTGCATCTGCTGTTGTTGTACGCCACCGTACTGAGCTTGCAAGGCATTGATCCCCATGTTTTGATTGTACTGATTATTGGCCAGCGTGCCAGTTGTATTAGCTCCCTGAAGCGCTGTATTTAAGCCTTGCAGTCCAAGATTAGCACCAAACTGGCCTTGTTGAGCATTGAGGTTAGCCGCTTGTTGGCCCGCCCCTTGTTCGGTATTGAACTGTTGTGCGCCTTGGTTATAGGCGGTGTTGTAGCCTTGGCCAATTAAATTTTGATTGGCAAGTTGATTACTTAGGCCCGTAGCCGCCGCCTGTACACCAGCGCGTGAACCGCCAAAAGCCCCGGCTTGGGCGGCTTGTGCATTTTGAGTTTGTTGTGCCGCGCCTTGTTGCTGTTGTTGAATTGCCAACTGCGGTGCAAGGGATGCTTGCAAATACGGGTTCATGTAGCTTTGAGCCATTCCCGGACTTGTAAAACTCTGCGTCTGGTACGGGTTGTATGTGTACTGGGTGTTAAGCCCCCCAAGCGTAGCGGCTTGCGAGGCGGCAGTGGCTTGCCCCAAAGCGGGATTAGTCTGCATCGTAGCCGCGTTATTGAACGCTTGCTGTTGTAACGGACTAAATTGCGCAGTCGTCTCGCCTTGATACTGTTGGTAAGGGTTTGTGTTTACATTGGTTAATGCCGCGGCTTGTCCAAGCATTGCTTGACCATACGGAGCAAGTTCAGGCGCAAAGCCTGTTTGGTACTGCGTTATACTTGTTGGTGTTGTGGTATCTGCCATGACCGTTCCTTATGCAGGTAAATATTGGTGTGCGTTGGTATTGGCCGCCACGCGATCTTTACCAACTGTTTTTGATCGGGCTTTTTGAATGCGATCCATCATTTTGTAAAGCTGTCTTGCACCAGCCTCAGTAGAGCCATTGCCAAGTTCGGAGACGATCCGAGCAGGAACCACAAACTCACCGTCAGCAAGCCGAGCAGGCTCAGGATCAGTGCTACCAATAGTAGCAGGTATCGAATCCGACACGCCATCGCCTGGGCCTCGCAATAGACGACCACCATCTGAATACCCTCCTAAATGGCCAACGGACATACCACCTGCGGCAAGACCCATTAAACCACCTTCTTTAGCCGCCCCAGAATTGGTGCTTGTGGTGTCGGTACTAGCAATTGCTTTGCCGTCTGCATCATAATTTATGCCGTCTAAGCCTGTATATGTACCATCAGGGTTTTTCTTTCCGTAAATTTGACTGTTGGGTATAAGCGCATACCCCAACGCATCAATGGCTTTTTGATTTGTTAAGCCTGTTTGTGGCGTTCCCAAATAATCTTTGGTTGCACTGAAAGCGGCATCGTACTTTGGATTGGCTTTGTATGTGTGCGATGCTTGGTCGTATATCAACGGTTGAGATACGTTGTATACCTCACTCATTGGCATACCCATCACCGAACTTTGGTATGGTTTGGATATCTCGCCTGTGGGTGTTACGGGGTTTAAGGCGGGATTTACGCTACTTAAACCCATCAGATAATCATAGTTGGCTTTAGATTGACCCGTCAACTTGTTATTTTGCGCGTTAAACTCTGTCAATGTTTTAGGTTGGTTGGGTACAAAACCCGTACTACCCCCACCTGCGGTAACAGCGTCCACCATTTGTTGTACAGAGGTATAACCACCTGCGGGTCTATTGGGCAAGTTAGGGTTTTGGCTAATCGTTCCATTGGGATTAACCGCCGCATTGTTACCGCTAACACCTGAAGGCAGAGCACCAGCAGGCGCAGTAGCAATATCAGTTGGGGTGCTCACATTCTGGGTTGTGCGGTTAACTGGGTTGAGCGTGATTGGTGTTGTTGATCCGGGTGGTGTGTATGTGTTTAGTACTGTGCCGTTTTGTGTAGTGGTTGTGCCTAAACCGGAAATTGTGGTTGGACTAGGAGTGGGGGTGGGGGTGGGCGTTTTTGGTACAGTTGAATATTTACCGGTGGGGTTAACTTGATTGTAGAGCGCTTGAATTGTTGCTTCAGACGAACCAAGAGTTTTTGCCATTTGTGCAGGTGGTACGCTCCACGTATCCATCTCTTTAGCAATCTGAGTATTGCCTGTTATATTGCCCGCAATATTTTCAGTAGCGCCTGTATTTTTGTACGCAGTCATTACTGCGTTGTTGATGTCCATATTTGCGCCAGCAGTGCCCAACTGCTTGTCAAAATTACTTACATTTGCAGCAGTTGCATTTGCGGGGTTATTTAAATAGTCTGCTGAAAATGGATTTGCACTGGAAGTAAAAAACGCGTTATATGCCGCAGGATCAATATTAGATTGTTTTTCAGCCGCAGCAATAGCGGCAGGATCATTTAAATTAATACCACTTGTTTGAATGTATTGCGCAATTTGGTTGGGCGTATAAGTGTTATATGCGGGGGCTGGTGCGCCTGAAGGTGGGGCAATGCCTTGAGCAGTGTCTGCGGCATTGCTTCCATTAACATATAAGCCCGGTGTGGCTGTGTTCCCTTGAGCTAGACTTTGTGCGTAATTGACTTGTGCAGGGGAAACGCCAAACTGCTGTTCAGCGGCTGTTAAAGCCGCACCAGATAAATTATTTTGCGCAATATAGCTGTTTATTTGTTCAGGCGTATAAGTTGTATTAACATTACCGCCATCATCGTAGTGGTGCACACCACCGCCTTGAGCCAAAGCCACAATACCGCCTGTGGCGGCTTTCAAAGCAGGGGTTTGACCTTGGTAACTGTAACCGCCCATTGGCGCGTAGTTGTAGTATTTAACATACCTTGTGTCTGGCATATTGGGGGCATTGAGTTTTTGTGGGGCAGTAGCGGCTTTCAACCCTGCGGCGGCCAGTGCCGCAATTCCAAGTTGTGTGGGTAAGCCTGCATTGCCGTAGCTTTGCAATAGGCTCTTGGTTACGCTGAGAGGTTTACCATCAGGGCCAAGTTGGTCATAGAAAGCTCTGCCCGCATTTGGATCAGTGAGGGGAGTTTTTGATAGGTTAGATACTTGCTGACTTACTGCTTCGGGTACGGGAGGCGCACTATTTACGGGCGGCGTCTGCGGTGTATTAGGTATTATTTCTTCACCAGCGCCAATACCCGCGGATTGTGGAAGAGGGGCTTCTACGGGAGTAAATGCACCCTCTCCAACGGGCGCTCCGCCCGGAATTGCCGTAGCGCCAATGGTATCACCAACGCCAGTTAATGAGCCAATGCCTGCACTTAACAAACCACTTTTAAGGGAATCTTGCAGATTGCCGCCATTTAGCAAGGTCGTAAGCCCACCGCCCACACCCAAAGCGGCTGTGCTACCCAACAATCCAGCGCCAGCAGGGCCAAGAAAATATGCAAGCGCCGCCGTTTCGGCCATTTTGCCAATGGTACTTTTACCCACATCGTGGATAGCGCCGGATATGTTGCCTATGGGGTCTGCTAAGAAGCTCATGTTTGCTCCATGAATAAGTTGAAGTTTACCATTTAACCAATGTTCCAGCTAGTGCCGGTGGAGTAGATTGGCACAGTATTTGATCCGCCGCCAACCACCGTAGTGCCAAATGTTGTAACTGTTGCGTCTGATACAAAAGTCCTACTTCCAGCATTTGCCATAGAAGCTGTAGGCAGTTTAGCTACTGTGGTTATGGATGTGTTGGTGATGAACGCGGCAACCAGTGTATTTAAAACATCATTTGTTTGATTAAAATACAAACGCAAAACGTTGGCCAATTGATTTGAAATGGCTTGGTCGTACTGTAAAGGAGCCAACGGAAGATTTGGCGGTGTTGGGTTGATGGGTTTAATTGCCATTATCTGCGCCCATCTGCTCTGGCGTCAAACCTCGGAGCGCCCAATTGCCACGATGTACCCAGTTGATTGGACTCCATCTTAAATATAAATTGGCGTCCTCTGATTCGGGTGTACACATACCCCGTAAATGTCTCAGGGTTGCCGTTAATGTTGACGCTATATACCGAATTGGGCACGGCCTGCGTAACGCCAGACCCTGAGTTGGTCAAAGACTGAATTGTCATTGTGGTAACGGGATTGGTGGCCGTTGAATTTTCAAACGTCAAGTCAGGCAAAACTTTGGTAATAAAAGCAAAATGATCTCCTGTTGGGTCTGAAATATCAAACTCAGAAGAAGAGATGTAGGCGTCTATTGGGGCAGGGGTTCCAGTCTCATTATCATCAAGACCACTTTCTTGATTGCACAAATACCCGTTATAAGTGGCCGCAATAGGATTAGACTGAAGCGTTGTGTCCAACCAAGCTGTGCGACCCATTGTGCCATAGCACCATGTTTTTTCGAGGTAGTTATACACAACATAACTGTTAACTTGTGTGCCTGTTCCTGACACATAGAACCACCAAACTTCATTAAAACCTTCTACAGTTGAGCAATACACTTGCTCGTTTTGGTAATAATTAATATTTTGAAATACATAGCGTCGTAGATCGCAATTCAATGTAGCTACCGCACCGCCGCTATACATATAAAACTTATCTATGCCCATCCAATATACAATGCCAGACGCAAGCACGGCGGCGTTGGGGCCAATAATAGATATGTTTTCACTGAGCAATTGCACTCCCCAAACATAGGGTGGCCCAAGGTATTGAAGCGAATAAACCGCCTGATCTGTCATTACAAATATCTCTTGGCGAGTTTGAATTGCCGTTACAATTTTAGACCCGTGAGACAGGCGCACATCACCTGCTTGGTTGGTAATATCGGGATACCATACCAAAGGATTTTGTTGATCCGACCATCTAATGAGCATGGGATCTATAGTTGTTGTACCCAACGCGTTTGTACCAAAAACAAGAACAAAGTTAGACGCATCTGAGACTTGCAAGTAGTTTTGAAACAAGGGTACGTCCACTAAATCAGAAATAGATTGCACGCCAGACTGTGACCCGCTTGTATTTATTGGCGCGCCATTGGCTGTGGCGGCAAGATTAAACGTAGTGCCTGAAACATTGACAACATAATATGTGGTATTCGTTGCTAAGCCAGTTGGCAGCGCGCCAGTTGTGCCCAGTTGAATAGAACTGTTATTGGGCAAATTAACCGATGAGGTAACTACCGCAGGAGACGCAATAGTAATAGTAACTGTCCCACCCGTACTACTAAGCAAAACTCCCGGATTAGTTAACGTAGGCGCAGCCCAATAATAAATACCGCCGCCAGCAGGCCCAAATAGCAAATTTTGTCCAAAGTTATAGGCATTCCAAATTTGAAGATTGTTTTTAACAACTTGCCCATTACCCCAATTACCATAACCCCAATTACCAGCGCCCCAACCTGTAAATGGCGTTTGAACAGAGGGGCCAGTATTTACTTGGTATGCTGCTGTAACCGTACCACCACCCGGAGACCCGGCCGCATCTGTTGAATTGGCAGTAGCTGTTGCAACAAAAGTAAAAGAATTTGCGTTAGGTACGCTTGTAACTTGGTACTGTTGGTTTAGTACTGCGGCTGTGATATTACCACCAAGCCCTGTAGCGCCACTAAACGTTACAAAATCATTAATAATAGCCCCGTGTGCGGTAGCTGATACTGTAATTGTTGCTAAACCTGCCGAAGCTGTAAACGGATTTGTAAGTGTTTGCGTAAGTCTGATAGGGGTGATATCGTAATAAATATCACCTATGGTTAAATAGTATTTTAAACTAGTGCCAACACCTACAATATTTTGAGAAGCTAAAGTAATCCAATTCCAAAGTGAACGACAAACACCTAAAAATTTGCTTGTTGAATATTGTGTCCAGCCGCCAATCTTCTCGGGACTGCCTTGGCGAAACCTTACTTTGTCGGACTCGTACCACCCACCTTCGTTCTTATAACGGGTGTTCTCGCGGTTGACTCCGGGTCTGAACGTGGGTTTAAATAAAGGCATTAGGCGTACTTCCTTGTGCCCATTTTATCAATGATAAGCGCTTGGCGTCTAGGCTTTTCGCCTTCGTGGTTTGGCACAGAAATATGCGTCCAGCGGTCGAACTCCCGAATAACTTGATCAAATTCTAACTGTGACCCGATGATGGCTTGCACCACTTGGTCTGGGGTCATGCCGGGGACTCGGAGGTCAGCCGCGCACCCCACTCGATGCTGGCTCGAGTCTTTTGAACCAACCGCCTGATTCACTTGGGCGGATCGATAGGCCGAATTAACCATGATCGGAACGCCGCCCAATACGAACTTAACTTGTTCCAAAAAGTTTGCGAGCCGGACAAGATTTTGTCTTTCAGATTCATTAGGTTCATTTGAAAACTCCCTGTGGTCTGTAATTGTAAGCTCTTCAAGCGAAAAATGGGGGCTGAGTAGTGTAGTCATTTTGTGGGTGTCGAGTTGTGGATCATTGTGTCCTTGGCTTGTGAACCACTGGATGAGCCAAAGTAAAACGAAAGAACTAACATTAAAGCCCCATCAAGCGTACCCAGTACACGGGCAATTAGCTCGCGCATGGTCGGCTCAATCACATGGGTCAACAAGAAAAACTGCACCGCCGCCCAAGCCAGCACAATCATAATGGACAAGGCAGGGGGTATAAAACTGCCTGTGGTCATCTGCATTTGACGAGCGCTTGCTCGGTCTGCAACGGCCAGCTTTTCAAAGTCAAGCCCCATCTCTTGCGCCCGAGCTTTTAAGGCAATCTCAGCGGTTTGGAGCGAGGCAATCTGGTCAGCGGTCATCTTGCCTGAACTGATAACATTTTGAACTTCACTAGGGTCAACCCCTATGGCTTTGGAAACGGCCTCAACAGCCATGCCTGCAAGGGGGCCACCGAGCGCTGTAGCTATCGTAGGTGCAATTGATTTAAGCCAATCCATTTATTGTCCTTTCGACTTTTGGTAATCTAGATGGATACCGTACATAAGCGAGCCAAAGACCAAGAGCCACGCAATGATTCCTGCACAAATCGCGCCCCGAAGCTCCCACTTTGCAATGAATTGACGCCTTTTTCTATCGGCGTCTTCACGGGCTTTTTTTGTTCACGCTCGACTTTTTCGCGCTCTTTTCGGACAACTTCTCGCATTTCTGTGAATTTTGACCACAGACCCGGCATCCCAACCTGATAAATAATCATCTCACGAAGTTCAGTCTCCATCTGTTCAATCTGTTGTTGGCGCAGAATTCTGTTCATTGCCTCTTCATTGATGCTGATGTTCTTGGGTAGAGGGTTCTTCTTGGCTTCTTTCTCAGCCTCCTTGAACGACTCTTGATGGGTAAAGAACGCACCAAGGTGACTGCCAATATCGTTGACAATATCACCAACCTCTTTGCCGTCTTTCTTGAAATCTTGGTAGAGATCAATGCACTCACGAATCCCTGCATGAGCCGCTTTACACGCCGCAAAGATGGTGATCGGATCCATTAGATTCCAAAGACTTTGTGAAAAAACGTTGCCGCTACACCGGGGCCAAACATGACCATTGCCATCACCGCATAGATCAAATACTCGATCTTAGTCATGCGCCTCTCCCCTTCTTTTAAGGATTGGGAAATCTGCTGATAGCGTTGGTCACATACGGCAACGTGGACGGCTAAGTCTTTTTCAGTATCGCTCATTTCTTAAAGCCCTTGAGCGTTTCGGCCAACCGCGCACGCTGCCCCAGTTTCCCGGGTTTTTTTGCAGCGGCGGCTAGCTTCTTTGCAGGAATCGTTTTGCCTTCTTTAACGCCCAATTCTTTACGCAAAGCTCCGGGGTGTTTGATAGCTTTTTGAATGAACTTAGTTGCCATCTTATGCTCCAGTTATAGCTTTGATCTCGTCAACAGTTAAACCAAGCGCAGTTAACTTTGCAAGTGCTGATGCTTTTGTTGCTGTTGCCGCATTTTGTGCCGCAGTGATGTTTGCTTGTTGTGTTGTGTAAGCAGAATCCAATTGTTCTTGCGTAGGACGAGCGCCAAGATTGGCTTCATTCCAAACTAAGATTTCTTCAGGATTGCCCTCAGTCTCGCCAGTTTCATAATCACCAACATTATAAATAATGTTATTGACTGCTAAATACGCTTTAATTTTTTCGTTTAATAACATTATAAATCCTTAAGATGAAATTCCATAAAGAGAAACTTTACCTGATGCTATATTTCCGGAAGTAAAATAAATTTGTATAGCTGTTTTTGCAGTTGAGTTTCCTGTTAAAAACCCAGCAATAAATTCTGCTGAATAATTTGGAGTATTGGTTAAAGCCCCCGTCATAGAATTGAAGTATGCGCTATTTGTGGTAGCAGATGAAAAATTAAAAATATTTATAAAACCACTGGCACCTTCACCCGAAGCGCTAATATTTCCATAATTGCTTGCTATTGCCGCATAAGCAGTGTTTGCCTGCCTAACATTTCCAGTAACTGTGGCAGTATCACTAAAAGACAATGTACCTGCGGCATAATAACCGCTTGTTGCGTAAGTTGGCCCAGCGCCAGTACCAAGCCGCATTGCCAAATAACCACTTCCTGTGACAGGAAGCAAATTCTCAAATACCAAATAATACTTATCGTAGCCACTTAATCCTGTCCACGATAAAGAAGCCGAACCAGATGCAGTCAACGTGCTAATTAATGTAATAGCACCAGCGCTAGGTGTAGACCATGTTGGCGTCCCTGCGCCTGCACTTGTTAATACTTGACCTGAAGTTCCTACGGCTGTATACGCATGAGCAGTGCCTGTTCCATATCCAACACCACCCGCAGTTGCAGTAGCAGTGGAGTTTGTTCCGCCGTTTGCAATCGGTAGAGTGCCAGAAACGTTTGTAGTTAGGCTTACAAATGTAGTAGACGTGCTTCCCGTTCCACCGTTAGCTATGGGTAAAGTGCCTGTTACGTTACTTGCAAGATTAACAAACGTAGTAGAAGTGCTACCTGTACCACCGTTTGCCACTGGCAAAGTACCACTCACACCAGTCGTCAATGATGCTTGACCTGATGAATTTAAATTATCGGCAAATGTGCCAAGATTACGAGGGATTGTCATTGTTAAACTCCTTTTGGTTCAGTAGGCCAAGTTATTTCCCAAGGAAAACCTTGTTCTTTGGTCAAATCACGCAGTGCTTGTCTGTATGTTGCCCATACTGTTTTGTCAACAGGTGCATCAGATACTTGCGTCCAATCTGTTGCTTTGAGCTTGTCATCCCTTTGTTGACGAACAGACTTGGCTTGTTCTGCGTCTTTCGCAGTTATAGCATCAGCATCTAAGTCAGCAACAGAATATTTTGTATACCATTGCCCGTCAATCTCTTGAACGCCGTCTCTAAATGCGGTTTGGTAGCGTGTGGGTTGGGCTTGTGGGCCTTCAAATACTACATTTGCACCAAGTTCAGCAATAATTTCAGGCGTTGTGATGTCCCATGTACCCCCACCGTTTTGTTTGATGTGTTGTCTGAATTCTGATTCAAACATTACTTGACCATTTTGTGTTCTAATTTCCATGATTTATCCTTATGCAATTGCGAGGAAAATGTAAGTTGCTGAGCTTGTGTTGATTGCGGCTAATATGGCGGCATTTACTGTAAAACCACCAGTAGTGCTTGTTACAGAGCCTAAAGTTGCTGTTTCTGCGGCTGTTGAATCTAATAACAAATATGGGTCTGTTACCGATGTCATTCCGCGTGCTGTGTCATAAACATACCAATCACCTGTTGAATCAGTACGCTTAATCAAAACAAATCTTGCACCACCTGTAAATCCACAAGCTATGGCTTGAGTAGTACCATTTCCTGTGTATGAACCTACATAAGAAACACCAGGGCAAGTTGCAAATAAATAGGCTACATAAGTAGTACCAGAACCATTTACACCACCAGCTGCCCCCAATGAAAAAACACTTGAAGTTGGTGTTGTGCTATTCCAAAAAGCAGTTGAAGTCCCTGATGCAGCGTTGCTATCTATTCTAATATATCCTGTATTACCTAAAGTAGCATTGTAAGTGTTCCAATTTGTTGCAGTACTTCTACCTTTAACAATAATCATTTGTGGAACAACACCCAAATTATGATTTATCGTTGTGGCGCTTCCAGTTCCTGTATAACAAACTACATCAAAAAATGATGGTGCACGTTCAAAATTCCAATAAACAATACTATTAGATGGTGACCAAAAATTATCAATATATCCTGTATTGCTATCAAAACCTAAACCAACTGTATTGATTGTTTCAGCATCTGTAGCAGTTGTTTTTAAAGTTGCACTACTTGTTGTACTACTTCCTCTCAATCTATCAATAACTTGTGAATTTGCAGAAGATCCAACCCTTCTATTACTAATTGATAAATCAACAGGAAAATTTGTTGTTACTGTTCCTGCACTTGTTTGAGCAACTGGGCTAAACACACTAGTCCCAGTAGTAGGAACTGCCATAGGGCCTCTGCGTATGGCTATGTAGATGTAAGACCAACTAGGAGTTAATGCCGAGCCACCAGTTATTGATTGAAAACCAGTTGCAGTTGGGTAAATGCCGGGACTATATGCTTGTTCTATAGTTGTGTTATCAGGATTCAAACTATTAAATTGAGTTTGTGACCAACCACGCATATTATCAACTGTATACCAATCATCAGCATTGCTATATGCTTTGATAATTACAAATTGAGGTTCATATCCAAGACTTACTGTTACCGCACCACTACTATTGGTTGTAAACGACCCACAACTAATCACATTATCCGTACCAGTTAATCCAAAACCTCCTGCGTTGGATGCGTAGATGTAAGCGACATAAGTTCCACCAGAAGCATTTACTGTTGCATCAGTTCCTACGCTAAATACAGTTGATGTGGGTGCTGTGCTATTCCAAACAGTTGTAGCAGATGCTTGTGCATTTGATAAATTAAGTTGAATAGAATAAGCAGCAGATGTTAATCCACTATGGTAAACCTGCCAATTTCCTGTTGTATCCGTACGTTTAACAATAATACAACCAGGTGCTACACCCAAATTATGAGCAATCGTATGCGCTGAACCTGTTCCTGTATAAGTAACAATATCAAAAAACTTAGGTTGTTTTACAAAAGACCATGAAACATAAGTGTCTGGAAAAGCGTTTAATGCCCCAAAAGGTGTGGAATCACCAACAGTAAACCCGTTTGTGTTGAATGCCATACTTGCGCTTGAAGATGGGAGAACTGTATTTCCATTTGTTTGATTACTTCTTAAACTTTGAGTACTTCCTCTTGCAGTATCAAATAAAAAATTATTATTTGCACCACTTCTATCTTTAATCCAAACCAATCCACCATTTGTTAATATATTTAAATTATTTACAATATTTTTTGTAGAAATAGAAGAGGTAGTTGCATTTCCTGTATACAAATAAGTGCTAAATACATTTTCTACATAAACAGGCAAAGATGCAGCACCACCACCATACGCATCTTGCGTAACATTACCTGAAGTTTGTTGTAAAGGCATGATTATTTATATTGAGTTAATGATGCTAAAACCGTATAAGTTGCACTTGCAGTCTTTACCACGGCAAATCTATAAACATCAAGTCCACTAGCATTACCAGCAGTAGGCGCACCACCAATCCATTTAGGTGTTACTGATGTGCCGTCAATCGTAACTGCGTTATTGTAGTAAGCAGTAGAACCTTGAGTTGTAATCAAAGTAAAAGTCACAGACTGTCCTGTTGACAATGCTGTGTTTAATGATGTGCCACTAGAAAACGCAATATTTAATGTCCAATTGTTTGCGGCATTGGATGTGTAATACTGAACACCACCCGATTGGATGTAAAAGTTGGTTGTCGCCGATGGAGCCGCTGCCACCACATTAACAGTTTCATTGGCATCTAATAGGGTTGTAGCAAAGGTGCTTGAAGAACCGTTAAATATTTGTGTTGCTGTAAATGTATTGGATGCATTTGTTGTAGGAATATTGGCTCCTGACAATGTCGTTGCGCCTGTTCCACCATTTGCTATTGCCAATATACCAGTAATATTGCTTGCGTTGATTGTACCAACTGCGTTAATGGAGTATGCAATTGTTTCAACAATATCACCAGAGTTAGCGCCAACGGCTAGAACAATAGAAGTTCCGTTAGTGGCCGTGTAATCAGCGCCATTTAAAAGCACACCATTTAAATAAACGGCTACATAACCAACAGTATAGGTAACAGTAAATGTGGTTTGGGATGCTGTGGCTGTAAAGCTAGTGCGTGTGTAGGTTGAACTTGCAGAATTAACTGCTGTCCATGTGGGCGCACTACCTGAACCATTCGTTTGTAAATAATAACCAGCCGTACCGTAAGAACCATTAACAGCAATAGCGCCTGACGTATTGATTGTCATCGCATCTGTAGCGCTACCACCAATTACAAAGTGAATTGGGTTTGATGTGGTTGTACCTATTGCCAAATCCGCAGTCGTTGATGTTAAATAAACATTGTTTGCGGCGCCCAAAGCTCCAGTACCGCTGAACCCAGATGAGTTCATACCAAAGTCACCGTAATATGTACTGGCGGTCGTATTGCTATTTCCTACTACCACGTCGGCAGAAGCTGACGCACCACTGCTGGTGTTCTGGATCTCCATTTGGATATAATTATTTTGGCTAGCCTGCATTGTCAAGATGTGGTTTACATCTGAATAACCCAGCGTTCCGTAAGAATAAGCACCTTTATTTGAAGATCCAGAAGTAGTGGCGGTGGCTACAAAATTACTAGCGGATAAAGATGTACCATCCCATGTAAGAGATGATGACCCTGCCAATGCGCCAGAACTATTAAATTGAACTTGCGTGGTTGATCCACCAGCCGATGCGCCTACTTGGACAAAATCAGAACCGTTCCATGCAACCAAAGCTCTTTGCCCACTAGCTACGGTAACGCCTGATGTTGGCCCTGCTCCTACAATTTTTACAGACTGGCTAGTCGTTGTAGCGTTGATGATAATGTAAGTTTTGCTTGATGCGGGTACAGTAATTGTTAAAAGACTTGCGGGGTTACCAGTACAATTAATGATTTGATACTGCGCCGATCCAGTAGCCCCAGCGCCAGCTTGTGCAAGATTAGTTACGCTGCTTGTTCCGGCAGTTAAAGATAATGTAACGGCTGTTTGGCTACCGCTAATGGTTTGTGTGCCTGCAATAGAAACATCAAGATATTGTGTTAAGCCGTTGTTTACTTCATCCCCCCAAAGACCTGACTCAGTACCCGTTGTAATGATTGGTAAAGCTAATAATGTTGTTGGTGTAATTGTCATTTGTTCCTCATTCTGTAGGTATCAACGTCCAATTTGCTGATTCAGTATCATCAATTGTTGACCAGCCCGGTGTTTGAGCGTCAGCTATATTTTGCCACGAAGCAGTCTGGCTGTCATCAATTAAACTCCAATAAATTGCTGTCAATGTTCCAATTTGCCCAACCGCGGCTACTCCCGTAAGTGTAGCTCCTCTACCGGTTACTGACACCCTTCCAACCGCGCCAGTTGACCCAACCCCTGTCAAAGCCAAAGTGATATTAGCGCCAACCGCCCCAACATCGCCTGTGGCTACAACAGAACCTAACGGGACTGATAAAACGCCTACCGCACCAAATCCATCAACACCAGAAAGTGCTTGACTAGGGTTTGCACTAACTGACCCGACTGCACCAGATGCGCCAACACCTGTGATTGCAAGTGTTAGATTAGCTCCAACCGTACCAACAGAACCTGTTGCGCCGTCCCCAGAAACACCATCCGTTTCACTATCAGTTAGCGTACCAACAGCACCAAAGGCATTGACGCCTGTAATGCTAAATGATTTACCGCCCGATACAGTACCTGTAAACCCACTTGCTAGAACACCAGACAACGCCACTGCATTGCTTATTAGTACTGACCCTACGCTACCACTTGCTCCTACACCAGATAGGGCTATCGTGATATTGACTGTGGGCGCTTGAACTGACCCTGATGCACCTACCCCGGTTAGAGAAACCGTAACATTACCAGATACAGACCCGACAGTACCTGAAGCAACGACACCGCTTATATTACCAGTATCGGCTTCGCTAACATTTCCAACTAAACCTGATGCTCCAACACCTGTTAAGGCAATCGTAATGCTAGGCGTTTGAGTTCCTACATTACCTGAAGCAGCATTTCCTGTAAGTGACGTTAATCCCTGCCCCCACGGGCCATCACCCCAGTTATTACTGCCCCACCCAGCCATAACTCACCTATTAGGTGGTTGACAAACGCAATAAAGCAGTTGTCGTGGTATTTGAAGGCATGGTCAAAGTAAATGTACCAGCCGTGATGGTCTGTGAACCAAATGTGTGAACTGATACAGCTTTGTTTGCTTGTGTTGAGTTGTAAATCAAAACAGTATCAAACGCTGTTGCCAACGTAACAGATGAATAAACCAAATTGCCTGACGGAGTCCAATAACCTACACCAGCCGTTGAAGAACTGTTTGTAGAAGATGGATTGGTTGCATTTGTTACTGTGATGCCACCCGCCGTATAACCTGTACCAGACACTTCATTGGTTGCTGAGTATGCTGTTGTAGCTGCATTGATGGTCGCAGTCGTAACATACAAAGCCGCCTTGAATGTATCAGCAGTACTAGCTGTGTGAGCAGGATTAGCAGAGCTAAAGTTGTGCGTTGCGCTTAACAACTCGCCCAAGAAAGAAGTACACATTGATTGGGTATTGGCCATGATATTTCCTTTAGCCTAAAGAGGCAGCAAATAAATCTGAAAAAGGGGATTTTTTTAAAGTAACGTGAACTGAACGATGTACAAGCTCTCCATCTAACCAATACTCATCCCATGTTGTGTACTCGTTTTCGTTGTCGACAGAACCTTCTTTCTTTTCAAGAAGAGACTCGTCCATATCACCTTTGGTAGTCGTGATGATCATGCTATCCTCAGTATTGCGTTGGTGCTGTTAACAGCGGGGAATTGAATAGTGAATGAAGTAGCGCAAGTCTTGTCTGCACCAAAATCAAGAATAGCTACAGAAGCATTGCTTTGACTTTGATTGTAAATCAGGGCGCCCCGAGCTGTAAAGGCCGCTGGATTCCATACCGCGTTGTCAAACGACCAATAGGCCACCGTACCGCCTGTAGAACCTGATGTAGGCGCTTGCACAATAGTCAATGGAATACCGCCTGCCGTGTACCCTGTTCCTGTAATTTCCCCAACAAGTTGACTGGAATACTGTGTTGTGGACGCATTAATTGTGGCCAATGACGTAAACAACGCAATATAAAACGTATTGGGGCTGGTTGGCCCAAAGTTATGCACGCCCTGCGCGAGCTGGACTTTAAAGCTGGTCGTAGCCGTTTGGACTATGCTCATGTAACCGCCTCTCTAAATTGAGGCGTACGGTACGCATCTTGACGTTCCATACCATCTCCAAGACGTTTGGCCAAAGCAAGTGCTTCGACGTACTTTTGGTTATACAGCGTCATCATGTCGGTCTCACCCTTCATGAATGTGTAAGCCTCAACCAAAGAACCATACAAAAGTACGGTATCAAAATTATTTCCGAGCCAACTTGTGCCATCTGCTGTTTGTGAAATGGACACGGGGTAGTAGTAATAATGGAGCTCGGAATAGTAATTGGTATCCGGTGTTGGGCCCATAATGCCCGTTAAATTGGTTGTTACCACACCTGATGTAACTGTTGGGCCGAACAATGCGTAGTATTGTGGTGTGCCGTAAGCAATGGGGTTGCTGTAAACTTCACGAATAAAGTTAACGTCTTTGTTGAGTAAAAATGAATAGTTACCTTGGAATGTTACTGTGCCAGAGACGGTGCCTGTATTGGGCAAATTTAAAGTAATAACAAGTCCATTAACGTTAACAACAGTGGCTCCCGGTGCAATACCTGTCCCAGAAGCAATCTGTCCCGGGATAATATTTGAGCTGGATCCAACCGTGATGGTATAAGCGCCTGAAGTACCTGTGGCTGTTGTTGAAGCATTTTCATAAATAGCCAATGAGTACGGAGCCAAAAAGTCAGAAGGAAGCGCCAAATATTGATTGTATGGCGTAATTGACCCTACCACATTTTTACGCAATGATGGGAACTGTACTGAGTTAAAAATGCGTTGCTCAGCTTGCTCAACAAACGTAGGAATATCCGCTACGAAAGTAGTTTCGTAGTTCTGCGTGTAGTCCTGAATGTTTTGCTTAAGCTGGGCGTAGTTCATGCCATCGGGCCTCTTGCCATCACGCCTTTAGTTGCTGCGCCTGTACCGCGAATCTTGATGCCTTCAGTCTCAACGCGGTCATCCATCGTGATGGATACGCCCATGAGTGGTACCCAGTTCTTTTTCTTTTGGAACTCTGGCTCTGTGCCCGCATCTTTGGGGCCAACAGCTTTGCCTTCCATTGTGTGGGGCTTTGCGTACTCAGACGCAGGACGATTGTTTTTAGCCATTTTGGCAGACTCTTTTTTATCCATGAATTTAACTTTAAATTCTTTATCTCCGCGTTTTTCGGCAGCCTTTAATGCTGCTACTGCACTTGGATAGTTTTTCATTTAACCACCTCTTTGGTTTCTAGCGCGCGCCATGTTACGGCCTTGCGCGCGCATGTCTTTACCTGTGGGGCCGCCTTTTTTGAGCTTGGACAAGTTAGTTCCTTTGCCGCCTTTGTGCTCTTGTTTGTCGTGCATAGAAAAAGCTTTTTTAATCAGCTTTTTGTCTTGTTTTAGATCGTCATCTTTCATTTTAAACTCCTACGTTGTAACTATCGTAACTGTACCAATTTGTACCGTAGGTATCAAGGCATTTTGAGTCAACGCGACATCAAAACTACTAGCTCCACCCACGGGGTTCCAACCCCACTGAAAAACTCTGCTACCTTCTCCAATACTACCTGTGGCTGTTGTGCCAGAAGCGTAATATGTGGTGTCAGGGCGCGGATCGCGCACCCCTTGAGGGTCATCTACTGGGTACATACCCAATTGCAACTGAGGCTGATCTGGATCCCAACAAGCTGGACAGACTTTTAAATCATAAACCTTGGTTTTAATGATTTCTTTTTTGAGTTCTGTCAGTTTAAACTGGAAACCACACCGATCACACTCGGCAATCGAGTTCTTGCCAGAGGAAAATCGGTTACCCATTACGAATAACCCCCACCAATGTACATTCTGCGGGGTACAAAACGCACCGCCGCCTTCTCATGATCCTCTGCCGCAGCCAATTCCCACGCTTCATCGTACTGAGCCTTCAAAACTTGCAGTCTTTCAAGCGCTCCGGGCACTTTTAATGCCATGTAATAGGACAAACCTGCTACCAAAGCAGGTATAAACCTAAAAGGCACGTCTGCAATGTTGGTTCCACCCCCAGCATCTTGCACTCTACGCATACGCCAGTAGACCAATTGCCAAGTTGTAGATCCGTCAGGTGTAGGCCACACGGTTACGCTGTTTTTCTGGGTCAAAAGTACCGCAATTCCAGCGCTATGGGTGGCCGCAATCGTATTGCCTTGTCCGCGTGTGCAATTTAATAGGTACGCTGGGTTGCCGTTAGCAGCGGGTTGTAGCTCATTCCAACCAATCAGTTCATTATCAAGCGTAATCCAGCCAGCATTGGGCAAACCTGCCAATGTACTGACGGCAATCGTGGTATCTGTTGTACCCACAGCATTTAAAACAGTCACGCCTGTAGGCTGTGTGTTGGCTGTCAGACGCTGAATCCACAACTGGATAGGGCGCCCTTGTATCAACTTGTTGGGAATGGTTGCGTAAGTAGAAACACTGATACGCGTAATGGTCAAGTCCGCTTGATTACTGGGTTGGTTTTGCTGAGTTCTGATAACATGTTCAAGCAAATCCACTGTATCGTCTGGAATCACGTACGTAGGTTGCCCCTGCGCCAATGTGATAACGTCTTGTTCAAACGTCCACATGTTGATGCCGCGATTAGCCCAGTCCGCAAACAATAAGTTCATTGAACGGCGGGCGGTACGGATATCGTATCCAGTGCGGGATTCACCCCCACAACGCTCAAAAGCCTCCTCGACCAACTCGGGAAGCTGTAAATTGAACGCTGCTACACCAGATGTTTGAACCATTATTTGGCCGCTCTTATGTTATCTACAAGATTTGGGTATGGCCGACCTGCTTTTTTAGCCATAGCTTTAGCAGCGGCTTTTTTAGCGGGGCTTAGTTTTTTGGGTTTGCCTAAACTTTTTGGTCTAGGCTTATCCCAAACTTCACCGCCCTTTTTGTAGACTGATACATCGTTTGGATTATCCTTGCGATGTATTGTCTTTTTACCTGGCATTTTGGATGGATTAATATCACCCATGCCACGACTGGCCATCATTTTTTGTACATCCCGCCGCCACACATTACGATCTTGCCTTTGGTGTGTCCTTTTTCGCAACAACCGTCAGCACGTTCACTCGCGCGATGCGCAGTGCCGCCTTTTTTCATACCACCGGGACGAGCTGCAGCCATCATAGGAGCTACAGGCATACGAGCGCCCACTGGGCGTGTCATTGGTCTAGCCATTGGCATCATAGGCATAGTGTTCTCCTAGGCGTGTTTTTGATGTTTGTGCAAATGCTCGATCTCGTGGTGGTGCAACTTGTGCCCAGCCGCGTGCTCTTTGTAGTGCTCTGAATGGTGCGTATGGCCACCATCATGGTGTTCCTTCATGTGATGCACATGGTGTTTGTGCTCATGGGGATGCTCGTGCCCCGCAGGATGAACGTGCTCGTGGTGTTCTGGATGATGATGTTTCATATTGATCTCACTTCTTGTGGTGGGTTTTGCCGCCACGTTTCATGGCTGGGCCTTTAACATTAACCAAGGGGCCATTACCAATGGTATTACCCTTCATTTTCTCTTGCAATGCGCGGGTATGCCCACGCTCTTGAACAGAGTGCTCACCAAAACGCTTGTTGCCGCCTTCTTTGACTTTGCCCATCTTAGCAGTGGTCATGCCTTTTTTCTCGTCATCACCGTGCATACCAGTGGTCATGCCACCAGAAGCCATCTTCTTGACGTGCCCGCCATGCTTCATCGCTTCTTTCAAGTGATGATGCGCCATCTTCATGTGATGTGAGTGCATTTCATGCTTTTCCATATTTCCACCTTCTTTAAAAGTTTTGCCTTTGTCGGCGTTGCTAAAATCCTGTCCCACTTTTTGTGGGATCCCCACCTTCTTTGCAAACGCCTTGTTATGGGCAATTGCTTCCATAAAATTGTGTTGTTTCTTACTGGTGCTTGGCATGTCAGACCATCCTTCCTTTTGTGTGCCCTCTTATTGCACATCCATCCGCACAATGCCAAGCCCGTAGGCTTTTGTTAATCCGACTGTTTGGGTCGTTGGCCGTCTTTGACGATGTCAACTTGGCTTTCATTCCTGACATTCTTGCGCAAAAAGACTTCTTCCTTGATCCGCCCTCGGGTTGGGGAGGCTTTAAATTCATCCCCTCCTTCGCGGCGGATGCACGACCCTTGGCGTTTAGCCCGCCGTTCGGATTCTTCCCTTCTTTGCGTTGCCATGCTGGTGTCTTAGCCATAGAACACCGTTGCAGCAATGTTGGTTGGAACGCCGCAATAAATCCCATTATCAGCAACAATACCTTCACCAGGTATCAACACATTAACAGGAACGCTATTTGTAATATCAACTTCCATCAAAATGGTTGGATATACAGTTACGTTTCCAGTTTGTGAGCTGCTAGGAACCGTGATTGTGAATGTAGTTCCACTAGTGACAGTGACTGCATAAGGCCCAGTTGGGTTTGTGCCGCTGGTAAAAACTACCAATACCCTCATACCCGTACCAAGATTATGGTTAGTAGTCGTGGTTATGGTGCAAGTTGTGGTAGAAGTAGTGTATGTACCGCTTACGCTAACATTATTAGCAAAAGCTACATTGGCTGGCGTTCCAGAAACTGAATTTGATACAACAGCACCCTTGAGACGAGTACGGTTACCAAAAACCAAACCAGAAGTCCCCACCATAATATGTGTGGACTTTACGTCTGTTTGCATCATGATTAATCTCCTAAAGAATAGGGGCCGGAGCCCCCTTGATTAATCGAAGTTACCGTAGGGGTAAGTTGTCAAGTTGCCAATGTTGTTGTCAGGCTGTGTGTAACGCAAGGTTACATTGAGCTGTCCAGCCATGCTTGTACGAGTATTTAGCGCCGTACCAACCATAGCAATCGTGACCACAACTTGCGACAAGTTAGGCTGTGTACCGCCTTGATAAATGTCTGTTGATGTTGAAGATTGATTGGTAATCTGTGTACCAGTAAAGGTAGCCAAAGACTGACGACCAACTGCATTGGATGTTAATACGCCTGTTTGGAAATAAGCGGCTGTACCAGCGGCAGCGGTGTAGTTATTGGAAGCCAAAAACTGAACGCTGGTCAAAGAAGCTGTGCCACCAGTTACTGAAAACGCAGTGGCAATATCAAAAAAGATATCATCCAAATCTGCGCCTGTGGGCAAATAGAACACTGCGCCACGATACACGTTCGTTGCTGAATCAGCAGGAAGTGTCTGTGCGGTGGGTGTTGAATTGGCAGAAGGTGTAAAAACAACTGCGTTTAAGTTTGGAATGCCGTTGGAGGCAACAAACTGTCCTGATGCGCCAGCGTAAGTGGATGTACCAACAACTGCGTTGGAGATGTCCAAGTCCACGTTCTGCACCAATTGGGCATACCCAATATTGCGCAGGGGGCCAAATCTATTGTCGCCCGATATGATTGGGCCTTCAAACGTACTACGTCCCATGATAATTCCTTATGCAAAAGCCTCTTGTTAATCGTTGCATCGTGACCCCTGGGCGGGTTGGCAACAAGAGAAAAAGTCCCAGACAACCCTCAATATACACTATTCTTTGGGCGTGTCAAGAAGTTTATTGGACTTTTTTAAGTTTTCTTCCTGTGTGATTACACGTAGATTCCAAGGCACATGGAGACCACAAACATCTTCTCCCCGCAAAGGAACAATATGATCAACAACGTACTGCTCCCCAGTTGTTTTAGACATGGTTATGGCAATTTTATAAAGCTCACGAATTTCTGCTTTTTCTTTCTTGGTTAACCACTTGGGTGTGGCATTTCTATGTTTACGTCTGCGTGCTTTTGTATCGGCTCGTACCCATGTTGTATTACGTTCTTTCCACGCTTTTTGATATACACGTTTAACCTCTATTGGTCGTGTTTTTGCGGCGTCAATTACTTGCTCTTTGTGTTCTACATACCATTCATTCTTTTTGTCTTTTACATCTTCACGTTGGTTATATTGTCTAAAGTATTCTGCGCGAGTTTCATTTCCTTTAGCCCATTCAACCTTTAAACATTCAACACACGCTCCTTTGGTTTTGCGCAATGCAACATGCCCATGTTTGCAGGGTTGTCCAGTGAAATAGTACTTACTGCCGGTTTTCTTTGCTTCTTTTCTTGTGGTTGGATAGTCCATTTAATACTCCTGTGACTTAGTTACAGGTAATCATAACACAAGTTTTAAAAAAAGAAAAGGGCCCCGAAGGGCCCTTGAAATCTAGCTAAGTGCTTGATTTTAATAGGAACCGTAGATTCCCAATGGATCAGACCAGCCAAACGAATAACGCTCGCGGGACTTGTAACGTACGTTACCCGTATCGAAGTCTCCATCCATTGAGTTAGCCAAAGGTGTACGCTCGAAATGTTTCAAGCCATTTGGCACGTCAGTGGTTAGGAACCAAGCATTGGTTGCTGTCAAGAAGTGGTTAACGGTATAACCTTCAGGGATTGAACCGTTGTTCTTGAGAGCATTAATGTCGTTGTTGTTTGTACCAACGCGCAATTCTGTGTCGAGCAAACGGGTTGCAACGAACATTAGTGCTGGTGGAACAATCAACTTCTTGGGTCTAGCGGCGATCAAAAGACCACGCTCGTCTGTCCAAGCTGCGATTTGAATGACGGCATTCTCAAGAGAAGTCTCGTTCAAGTCAGCAGGAGTGGATGCAGTGTTGGAGTTTGTGCCACCGTTCACCAAGGGGTGAGCAGTATTCAACAAAGACACGCCATCACCACCGGGATAAGCGGCGTTGTAAGCGTTATTCAACACGTTAGCAGCTTTCACTTGTTTGGTGTAGGCCATAGCACGGGCCAAACCTTTGGTATAACGTGCAGACAAAGAGTCATACAAGTTATCTTCAATCGCCTCTTCAGTGATTGAGAAACCCAAAGCAATGGTTTCGTGGTTATAACGAGCTGTGAAAGCTTCTTGCGCATTGTCATAACTAAGGGCTGTACCCTCGGCCTTGACTGGTGCGGCTGAGAAGCCTGACAGTTTTGTCTCTTCTTCAAAGCTACGCTCAGATTTCTCTGTTTCGTAGATTTCTTTGTGCTCTTCGCCGTAGCGAGCGTACTCAAGACCGAACAATGCGTTCAAACCTGGGAGCAACTCTTTCAGTAGTTGTGCGCGTGAAATAGCCATTTTTTAGCTCCTTAATTAAACGCCAGCAGTATTGGTCATACCTTGGAATGTTGCATTCCAGGTCACCAAAACTTCAGGGAAACCGACAAAAGAAAGTTGTGTGCCTGTGGGCACTGCAATACTGGAAGCCAAAGTCACGGTTGTGCCGTTTACGTTGGTTACAGAAATGTAGTTACCTTGGGCAACACCACTCACGCCTTGAGCAATCAACTGCATTCCGGGTTGGATAGCAGTGTTAGCCGCAGTCAATGTCACGGTAGTACCGGAGGTATTTGCATTACCACCAGTAGCAGTCACAGTAACAGCGGTATCTTGAACCATACCAACGCAACGGAAGGGTAGTGCTGAAGCAATACGAGTATTACCAGATGTACCAGAGCTGATAACAGCGCCAGAAACAGCCATTGCTGAGTCACCAGTCGTGGTGTTACCTGCTGTACCTGTGACGGCATAGAGGTTAGAACCGATAAAGGTGGCGTTAGCGTAGCCAACTGTAGAAGCTGTGTTGGACAAGGAAGTACCTTGAGCAACCATCACTGCTTTGAACACAACGCGAGGATCGTCAATAACGTATCCAACCATTGCATTAGCGGTTGTACTAGCTGGGTAGTACTGAGCGCGAACGATTTGACTAGATGAGTTAGTGTACTCAGCGCCAACAAAGATACCCAAAGTACCAGCTACCGCAGTTCCGGGGCTAGAAGCCGCAGACATGGTAGTGGTAACAATAGTACCGCCAGAAAGTTGAACAATGTCGCCATAGAACAACGATGTACCATAAGCAGTAGCAATGGGATACATGCGAGTTGACCCAGAATAGGGTAATCCGCCGAACTCACTGACCGCTTTAAACCCGTATGGAGCGGGAATAATGGGATATGCCATTTAAGGACTCCTGATTAAGTTTACTTTGAACCTGCACCAAATCCGCGTGAGACTGTAGAGCTTCGCTCTGCAAACTTGCGCATCCTTGGATCACTGTCTTTCATGAAGCTGTTATCAACAGAATCCATCTGATCTTGTGCTTGTTTGGCGTAATAGTCGTTATAGGCACGCACATTCTCAGTAGAGTTTTTACAGAGTATCAACCCACCAATTTCTACGTTTCCATTGACATCGCCCTCAATCATAAGCTCAGGGTGATCTGCTGCTTTGACTGGTTCCCAACCTTCACGTCTCATACGAGACAATCTGGTGTGATCCGCTTTACCTAAAATGTGTGTCATGACATAACGAAACTCAACACCGGGTTGGGGTGTAGGATCGGGTAAAGCACTCGATGGGGTATAAACCGCACGAGCAGATTTTTCGCGTGTTATTACGTCACGGGGTGTTCTGTTATCAGCCATTTTGTTGAGCCTCCAGTTTTGCTACTTGCATAGCGTATTGTTGTGGTGTTAATCCAAACTTTTTTGCCAACCCAAGTTGGGTTGTTGTAAGTTTAACTTTTCCTGCGGTCGTTGAACGCGACGCAGGCGCAACAACACTGGAAGGCCGTTTGGCCTCAGATCTTTTTTGTTCTCCGCCCCCAAACATTTCTGGGAACGTAGAACGAACGCGAGCATCTATTTGCTCGTAATATTCGTCAGAGCGAGGATCAATCCCCGAGTTCACTAGTTTTTGATGCAGCCCTAGTGAAAAGCTGGTAACTTCCTCAAACCCCTGTGAACCAAACCACTGGTTTTTTGCCTGCCAGCGCAGGGACTTTTCGTCTGGTTGTACAGATTGAGTCTGTCTAGGTTGAGTTTGTACCGTATTTTCTTGCTCTTGTAAAGGGGTTGCTCGATAATTTTTTACTTTTTCGAGATTCCACTTGGCTTCAGTCAAGGCTTCTTGCGCCGCAATGATAGCGTCAGTGTCAAATGCCTCTTGAGCCTCTTTATACTGACGTCTAGCCATCGCAACGTCTGCCTCCGCTTTCTCCTTGGAAGAGGAGATGAACGCTTCCTGGCCGACGTTAACGCTCTTTTTAAGACTTTTATTCTCTTCAATCAGATGCTGTGCAAGACGCTCAAGCTCTTGTTTCTCTCGGAGTACGGCTTCTTTAGATCTACGTTCGTCATGTCTAGCATGCGTTAGTTCTTTGATCCTGTGTTTGACTTTATCGGAGTAGTTTTCAATTTCTTCATCCGTAGGGTCTTCGACTTCCTTGTTTAAGGGCCAACGGCCACGATCTTCAATAGGCGTGTCGTCTATAACTTCAATTTCAATTTCAGGCGCATCCGCCTTGATATCAATTGTTTGTTCGCCTTCTATTTCATCAGGGAACTTGTACGGTTCATTTGCCATTTCTTACTCCTTATGCTCGGGTTATTCCACGAGGGTCTTGCACAACAGCATCAACTTGATCGTCGTTGATGATACGAAACTCTTTACCAAAAATCTTTACACGCGTACCTGCGTACGTGCGGGTGAGCACGAAGTCTCCGGGTTTACACCAAGGGCCTCCGGGAGTTTTGCTTGCATCGGTATAAGCCGCTGGGCCCAACTTCAACACAAATAAAACAGTGGTTGCATGTTGTTCTTGCGCTGCATATTGAGAAGGTCGTACCAAGTCAAGGTTAGTTCCGTCAATCTTGTCAGAGATGTCAGGCACACCGCAGAGGATGTGGTAACCGCTTGGTTCTGGTAGAACTGTTGCTTTTTCTTCGGCCGTTGCATCCTCGGGTGGGGTTTCCACGGGTTGGATCGGGGGTGGCATGTCAACGCCGGGGGGCAAAATCAAATCACTCATCGTCTTCTTCACTTTCTTTTAGCAGGTCTAGGAGATAACGCTCTGCAATGGCCAGACCCGAAATAAGCCCGCAGAGTTTTTGGTATTCTTCAAAGTTGCGACAGACACCCCCCGCCAAGTCATCGGCGTAGTTGTTCATGTCGTGGCGTAATTTGTCGCGCAATACGCGTGCGAATTGGTCTATCATGCTTTAGGTTCCTTTGGCGGTTTTTCATCCCGTTTAAATTGTTGGAGATGTTGCATCATATTTTCTCGGCGTTGCAAATCCAATTCTGCTTTGTGTTTGCCAATGTCTGTGAGTGTATTTATGCTTGCTTGTTTTGCTTGCTGTGCCAACTGCGCTTGATGTTTGGCCGAGTCGATTCCCACTTTCATGGCATCAAGTTCTTTTGCGTTGTTGATTTTTTGCTGTTCCAGCTGTAACTTGGCTTGCGCAATTTGCCCATCTATTTGAGCTTTTTGTCCTTTGATTTGGACTTCTTGTTGTTGCAATTGCAACTGGGCTTGCTGCATTTGTATAAGCGGGTCTTGCTGTTGCTGTTGTGCCTGCTGTTGGGCAGCCGCTGCTTGACCTTGTTGCATAACTTGATTGGCCGCTTGCGCCAAGAGCGTAGACAAGGCTTTTTCTGCTTCTGGAGGCAACTTCTCGTCTTCTGGAGGCAGCGCCATGCCAAGCTGCTGAGACACCATGTTTCTGTACATAAACCCTACGTGCTCGGCAATATGTGCCTGTAGCGAGCCCATAATGGCCTGCATCTGTGGGTTCTGCCCAATCATGGCCATAATCATGGGATCGTTAATTAAAGAGTTATGCACCGCCATATGCGCCTGATGGTCTTGGTATTCAAACGCTTTTAAGGGTTTACCCTTAAGCACGGCTTGGTTCTCAGACACTGGATCGACAGGTTTTTGGTCATCAGGTAGGGGTACTAGTTTCTCAGCGTTCTTTATTCCCAAGACATCGAGCATTGACCTGTGCAACTGTGGCAAGTCATAGATTTGAGGCGCCATCTGCGCCATCTGCATGACCGCTTGATACTGCACCACCCGTTGAGACAGTGTTGCGGCATTGGGGTCTGACACTGGGATAATGTCAACCTTGTCGTAGTCTTCTTGCTTGGACTTGCGGCCACCATATTCTGGATCGTAGGTATAGTCCGGATCCGTGTAGTCACGAATCAAATCTTTTATGAGTTTTAACTCTTGCTTGAGTGCAAAGTGCACACGAGCCTGCACCGCTGTCAACACTTTAAGCTGACGCTCAAGTAACGCCAGTGTTGTGCCCACAGGAGCTTGGGAGTTCATGTCAGACACTTGCATGTCGGCTGTTGCAGCAAACCGACGTCCTTCGTCCACAATTTGTCCCAGCAAATTGAACAAGACGTTGCTGGGTTCTTTGTAAGGTAGCGGTAGGATGGAGTCTCTTATGTTTCCTGAAGCGACATCGACATCCCTAAATTCCCCCGGAGCAATTGGTGTGTCATCGCCTTTAATGCGTAGTCCTCTGGACTTGAGGCCGCCCGGTAAATTGGAGAGAGTTCCTGCGTCAACAAGTTGTCGCATGATACTCGTGGCCGACTTTGCAAAACCCCCGATGAGATGGAATAAACCAAATCCATAGGCACCGAAGCCGGGGATGTATTGGTAGTGGACAAAGTGCTGTCGTTTGAGTTTGAGTACATCGCCTTCCTTCCAGTTTCGTCTGATTGAGAGAATGGTGTTTGTGCCTCTAATGAGGGTCACAACGTAAGGATGTGCGATGCCAGTCTCTTCTCCGTCTTCATCAACGTCTTGGAACCCATCCAAGTCCAAGTCAACGTGGCACTCATACAACGTGTAACGGTCGTCATTCAAGTCACTAAAGCCAGTCTCGTGGTCTTTGGCTTGTTTAATATCATCGCGCATCCGTGGAGGATCCGGCAACTCACAGTCCACATAAAAGCCGGCAGCTTGCAGTTTTAAGATATCGTTCTTGGTCTTGCGCATCACATGGGTAATGCGGTGGCAAGTGTCCATATCCGTCGCCCCATAGGGCAGGATGATGTCTTCGGCTGGCACAAACATACTGACTTGCCGTCCCAAGTTGGGATCAAAGTACACTTTCTTAAAAGCCGAACCTGTGGCAGGTAGCGACCAAAGCATCCGCTCGTGCTCGGGTCGGTACTCTTTCATCACGTCCGTCAACTCATGGTTCATATCTGCTTGAACATTCACAGATATCTCGCGTGTCTCAGGCGTTTCTTTACCAATGATCTTACTAAGAACAGGCCCTTGGGCTGGGAATGTCTCGGTAATCATCTCCGCTTGGAACCGTACCACGGCTTCTGTGATCATGGGATGGAATACGCCACAAGCGCCGTCCCAAGGCTCGGTACGCTCCTCCATGTGCAGACCCAATAGCTTCAAGCCTTCGGTGTAAGCTTTCTCCCAATCTTTGCGTGATGCCCGGTCTTGGTCAATGTCATACTCAAGATCACCTGCAACCGTTTGTAGCCTTGAATCACTAATATACTCGGCCAAGTTGTCGTCAAACTCTTCATCTCCTTGGGTGGAGTCTTTGGGGTGAATCTCGATCTCCATGTCCCCCGCTTTAATATGTACTGCCTCTGGGTCTTCAATCTCTATCTCTAACGGTTCTTCGCCCGCGCCCAAGGCATCCAGTCCTTCAGGGGCTTGATATAACGATTTGTCAAAACTACTTGTTGCCATGATGATCCTTAATAATATGCGGCTTGCCGACGACGAAAGACTTTATCTTCCCGTTCGTCAGAGTCTAGCGTGATAAATCCCCCTTGCCTATAGCGTAGCAATGCTTGGGACGTTGTATCCACATAGTCATCGTGCTCGCCAACAGGGAATGCGGCTACTTCTTCAATTACTTCTCGCGCCCACCTTGTGTCAGGGGCCCAGATTTTTCCAGAAGAGAAAAGGTCAGCCACAGCATTTAACCTGACCATCTTATCATTTCCACGGCTTGGCGAGAACTCCTGAACAGGGATTCCCATGTTGCGCAACTCTTGGATCAAGGGCGCGCCTGCGGCCTTTTTCTCCACAATGAACGCATCGGGTTGCCATTCTTTCCAGTGCTTTAATGCAATTTCTTTTAACTCTGGAAAAGCCATTCTGTCTTTGAACGCATCAAGTAATATGACTTGCGGGCTATTGTTCTCTTCCTCATTGTAGAAAACCCCCCACGTTGTACACGCGCTATAGTCAGAATTATTCTTGGTCTCAAATGCCGTATCCCAAGACTGAATCACGTAATCACAAACGGGGGGATCATCCGCCGTCCATATGCGCCAGTGCTTTCTAGAAATGATGGCGGAATTGTCACTCGTTGGTTGTTGCATGTACTGGGCATTCCAGTACTTGGGGTCGAGTGACGCTTTTGTTTTTTCCAACGCTTCAATCGGCCATTGCTCTGGCCATAGGGATTTACCCGAAGGAAGAATGGCAGGCAGTTCAACAATCTCCCAAGGAACCGACTCAGGGTTCTTGGTCTGGTAGTCCAGCAACTTCCCCGTCAAATCCAAGAGCGACCACCGCGTCATGATGACAATAATAGCGCCGTTGGGCATCAGACGTTGCAACGGGCCCGTTTGAAACCAAGACCATGCTGTATCAAATGCCAGTCTGCTGTTGGTCTTTACATCTTGTTCAGAATGTGGATCATCAATAACAAAGAGATCAGCCCCACGGCCAGCCAAAGCCCCGCCGACACCTGCGGCGTAATACTGACCACCTGCCGAAGTACTCCATTTACCAGCCGCCTTCTGATCCTCCGCAACGAGGGTTTGGGGAAAAATGTCACGGTATTCCTCCGAATCAATTAAATTACGGACACGTCGTCCAAAGTCTTCTGATAGACCCGCAGTGTGCGTGCCCATGATAATCTTCTTGTCAGGGAACTTGCCAAGGAAGTATGCAGGGAACAAATAAGAACTGAACTCCGACTTGCCGTGGCGCGGGGCAATATTAATAATGACCCGCTTCTTGGTTCCCGCAATCACCTCTTCAAATATCTTGGCCAACTTCCTGTGGTGGGGGCCTGTCTTAAAGCCTGGATAAATGTAGTTGGCAAACCCCAAGATACTGCTTTGTGCGGCCGTTAGACTGGCGCGTTTCTCTCGTTCATCTAAATCTGCAAACAGCTCTAGCTTCTCTGCCTTGGTCATGTGGGGCAGATTTTGTTGGATGAGCTTGGCCTCAAGCGGCGTCAGGCTCGTGATCTGGGTTAGATCCATTGATCTCTAAGTCAACGATGTCCGCATCTTTATTAGCAAGAACGTCCACCACTTCCATGAATTTATTGAGCTTGTCCTTGATGCGTTGGTCAAGTTCAGTGTTGCTCATCTCCGTTTTCTGCACTTCAATCTTTTCAGTGAAGAGCCCAACTTCTGTTACCTTGCCAAGCAAAGCCAATGCCTTGAGGCGGATATTGGCGCTGGGGTTTTCGACTTCTTCAAGAATCTTTGCAACCGCATAACCACGGAGTTCTTTGGCCTGCTGTACAAATTCCCAGTCATATGCTGTCAGCATTCCTACAAGGTGCTGAACTGCGGCGGGTGTTTTAACTTCTGCAAGTGCTGTGTGCGTAATCTCTTCAGGCGCAGCGGATACGATATTGGCAAATGATATACGCGCCGCTTTGGTATCTAGCGCAGTTGCAATATGCTCGCTATCAACACTGCCGTGTTTTTTAAGCCAGTTGCTGGTATTGATTTTAGCGTCAACAGTGGCGGTTATCCCTGCCTTATCCAACGGCGTAAAATCTTGTAAGTCATCACTTACTTCTGGATCGAAATCAATTAAATGATCTAACATGCGTAGGCCTTATTGAAACCTCGTTGGCTTTAGTGTACACTACATATCAGTAAATGTGCAAGCAGTTGCCGTTTGCTTCTCTTGGTTTTTGCAAAGAAACCTTCACCCCGCCATAGCGCGGGGTTTTTTTATGGGTGTTTGTCTAACATTAGACAATGAGATTTTATAATTTTTTTAAAATAATATAGGGGGTATACTAAAGTATTACAGAAATAATGGGAATGGTTATGGAACAGTGTTCATGGGCCGGATGGTAGGCTCTCCATATATGGGTTGTGGGGGGTAGGTGGGGTCTTTAGTTCTCGAATTTCGATTTTTGGGTTCGGATAGGCGAACCTTTGACCTAGCCGTTTCCTCCCCTCTCCGTACAATAGAGGCATCGGTTGAGAAATTCCTCGCAACCGATACGGGGACATGGTGTCCCCATATAGAAAGAAAATCATGTCAACAAAAATCAATTCCATTTCATCTCTAGTCAAACTCGCTCTTGATGCTGTTGCCACCTATAACACGGGTGTCGATGGGCTTAGGGCACACTTGAGCAAAGGCACGCACGCCGAAGCGAGAGCGGCACTACTGCCACACGTTGCCACATACTACGGCACGCCTTTACTCGATGGCCAGAAGAAAGCATTGGGCACGAAAGTGCTCGACAAAGAGCACGCAACCTACGAAGCCTCTAGGAAGGCTCTAGGACGTCTTGTTCACGATGTGATGGGTACAGCACCAGCGAGCACATCCGCGAGCACTGAGCCCGTGAATCCCTTCTTGAACGCGGTTAAAAAGTTCGATGGCACGAAAGCGCAGGCTTTGAAAGCATTTGAGAAGGCTTGGAATGCTCGCACTGCCAAGTAATCGATACGGGGACACGATGTCCCTGTTTGTTTCCCCAGTACACCACGCGAGATCGGCTTGTGTGGTGTTTCATTCTTTGTCTAACGAAAGGACTTTAATCATGAAACCACAATTCAAACACGACTGCGACTCGTGTGTATTCATCGGCAATATCTTCAGCAACCTCGGCATCAACGATGCAAAAGTAGAAGTTGATCTTTACCGCTCATGTGAAATAACAGGCGGTTATGTCTTGCGTATGTCCAACGAAGATAACGATTACATCACCACCAACAATGTCAACAAATACCTTGGCGTGACGTTGCGAGCCTAAGACAACTCAGCCTAATGCTCGCAAGAGCATTGGGGTGCGCTGTTGCACCATACGGGGACACGTTGTCCCCGTATCAACGAAAGGTAAAACCATGCAAGTTAATCTAGAGCACACTGATACTTTCGGCGGGGAATCCAACTACTCATGGGTTCGCCGTCACACACTCGACCTACCCGATACTGCAACAGACCGCGCCATTGTGCGAAAAGCAAAGGCGTGGGCAGACCTTACGGGTCTGCGTTGCCGTGTTGAAAAATTTGGTGACATGATCGCCATTTATCCCCGTGGTATCTGCCACGTTGTCTTTGTAACTTTCGGAGAGTAAACCATGTCAGCACTTCAAATACTCAGCGAAATCCTCCTCGCCGTTGTCATCACCCACTTGATCGTACTGTGCTCGCAGATACTATCGTTCTCATCGGGCTGGGTCTGGGTCGTCACACCCATCATCGCGTCCTTCATCCTCGGCCTTCAAGTATCCCGCATCATCCACACCTACAAGGACTAACCATGTACACCATCAACTTCCTCCTCCGCACACACGGCGACCATCACGAGCGCCGCACCATAGACTGCACCATCAAGCAACTGCAAGCCACCCTCACCCGCCTATCCAAAGACCGCAACGTCCGCGACATTTGGTGGTCGAAACAGGGACAAGATGTCCCCGTATCCTCAACTTGAGATTTTACCCATTTGAAAAACACCACCCGCGATTTGTCCGTCATCTTGCCAACTATCCAAGCATCTGCGTCACAAAAAAAGTGGCGCCAATGCTAGCGCTCCGAGTTTCTCTGGCATATATATATCTATTTAAAAAAGTCTTTTATATATATAGGAGTATCTCTCTATACGTCCGCATATTTCCACGCTTTCAAGTCCTTGGTTCTTTGGTCTTGTACTTAATGGTTATGTCATTATTATTTTGTGGCTATATTCGAGACACGGACACAGCACAGCCCAATGTTTATGCGGGTTTTAGTGTGTCGGAGCTTGTAGATACTTGGCAAGATGTTGGACAGTTCCGTGCTTTTATGATAAAATGTCGGACACTACAGGAGATTTTACCCATGAAGTACCAGCATTATATGGAATACACACCGAACGAGCTACACAATGTGCTCATGAAACGCCGTATGACGGACGGCGAGCGCGAGATCATCAAGCGCATCGTTGCCGAGCAACAAGCGGAAATACTCCGCGACAAAGCCAAAGGCAGGCGACTGCATGACTACTGGGCTGAGTTAAAAGAACCGCTCATCGTTGAGCGCAAGATCATCCGAGCAATGCTCGCCTACAAACTCAAGCACACAGACGATCCGAGGGTCAACGCCTTGGAAGCCTACGCCTATGTGATCGACCGCTTGCGTGGAGATTTTACCGCGTATGAGCAACGCCAATTGTCGCCCGTCAAACTGGCCAAGGAAAAGAATCTGCCCAACGATGGCATCCATTGGACGGACTGGGTTCCGCCAAAGATCAAGGATAGAGTCTACGCCATGTTCACGGACATCCCCCACAAAGCGAGGGCAAAGCGCAAAGAACCATTCGTGCGTGCTGTGCCCGCGCACTTGCACACCAAACTCAAGGACAGATTCATGCGCCGCACCGAGGCCGAGTATGAGCGGGTATGTCAGGAGTTAAACATCTCCAACGATCAAGACCGCCAAGACAAAGCCAAGCTGATGCTTGAAGCGATGGATCGTGTGGCCAGCCTACCGCTGACCGCGCCCGTTCCCTACACATGGCAAAGCGCCATGAACCAAGGCGATTGAGGGCGACCAGTGTTTTCTTTTGATTCGGGGACAAGTTGTCCCCGTATGGTGGATCGGTTTCCAGCTACGCCGATCCACTTGAGGGTAGTAGCTACAACAAATGAAAGAGGTAAATCAAATGTACGCATTCGCATACACAATGGAAGACAGTTGGGCAATGCAGGATAGCATCCGTATGCTCCAAAAGATACTCAAGTGCTCCCGCCCTTGGTATCACCGAGAGTTTTACAAGTACCCGATGCACCCCGCTATTGCGGACGCGCTCATACTGGCACGGCCTTATGACTGGCATCAGTTGGTGCTTGAGCATCCGCACCGAGCCATCGCGGATCAGACCATGATCGCTTTTACCCGTGACGACAAGAGCGGGGAAGCGGATCGCCAAGTCAAGACATCCATCGGCAAGTATCTACGCCGACACTTCCCAACCCTCGGTGACCATCAGATCAGGGACATCACCGCGCTCCATGTGGTGACTGGGGTCAAGATCGTGCACACGATGGCCGAGATGCTGCATCACCTGATGCGGGGGCCACAATCATGTATGAAAGAAAGCAACTGGAACACGCATCCTTATGAGGTCTATGACCCTGCGCTTGGGTGGTCGATGGCGGTGCGTGAGGAAGGGGACGATACCAAGGCGCGGGCTTTGGTCTACACCGATGCGGCGGGCAACAAGACGTTTGTGCGTTCGTACAACAAAGACCCGAACGGCGGGTACTCGCACAGCGACACGCAACTCGAAGCGTGGATGCAGAATCAGGGCATCGCCAAGGTGAGCGGTTGGGACGGCGCCAAGATCAAAGCCATCGAGAACAAGGGCAATGTTATCGGGCCATACATTGATGGTCATGATCGTGACTGCAAGTACAGCGCAGACAAGAAAACGTTCACGATCTGTGATGGTGATGGCGAGTACCGCATGGAGAGCACGGGCGGGTTTGCCGAGGAGCGTAGCCAGTACGATCACACCTGCGAGGACTGCGGGGACGGGTTCGATGATGGTGACGGCTACTGGGTCGGTTACAGCGAGGACACATACATCTGCCAGAGTTGTTGTGACAACGACTACCAGTATGTCTACGGACGCAGAGGTAATCAGTACTACATCAGGGATCGTTACTCGGTCGAGGTTGACGGCGAGCACTATGACGAGGACTATCTGTCCGACAACGACATCGTGTGTGATGTGGACGGCGAGCACCGCCATCTTGATGATGTGGTCTACATCGAGAGCGAGTCCGAGCACTACCCCGATGATGACGACCGCATCTGCTACGCCGAGGACACCGAGCAATATGAGTTGCGCGACAACTGCTGGATGTGTACCCACACCGATAAGTACTACACCAATGAGACTGACTATGTAGAGATCAATGGTGATAAGTTTCACCCTGACTGTGCACCCGAGACAAACGAAACAACCAAAGGAGAATCAGAATGAACGTACTAATGCAAACCTTGAATCACGCGCTGTCTTTGAAGCGACCGCACACTTCCGTAACCAATGAAGACTTCACGCTGTGGCTTGCCGAGATGCTACCGCCTGATGTGTGTGAGCGAGCATTCATTGACGGGTGCAATAACTTGCACATCGACACACGCATCTCGAAGCTAAACCGCACACTGTTCGTAGCCCATGTGGATACTGTGCACAAAGACGAGGGTGTCAACAAGATCAGGAAGACTACTACCCACTGGCACGCTGACGGCGCGCAGTTGGGTGCGGATGATGGGGCGGGTGTGGCCATGCTCATGCACTTGATCCATGCGGGTATCCCTGCCTACTACATCTTTACTCAGGGCGAGGAGCGCGGGGGTATTGGGGCGACCTATGTCGCAACGCATTACAGCGAGGAGCTTGGCTCTTTTGATCGTGCCATTGCGTTCGACCGAAAGAACATCGACAGTGTGATCACGCATCAAGGCTATGGTCGGTGTTGCTCCGATGAGTTTGGGACGGCGCTTGCCCAGGCACTCAATGAGGATGACCGCTTGATGTACTCGACTGACGACACAGGGGTGTACACCGATACTGCGGAGTTCACGACCATCATCCCCGAGTGCACCAATGTGAGCGTGGGGTATTACGCCGAGCACACACTCACCGAGTCGCTTGACATCGTGCACTTCCAGACGCTTGCCGAGCAAGTCGTGAAGATCGACTGGGACTCTCTGCCGACCGAGCGCGATCCATCCGTTGTCGAGAGCAAGTGGGATGACTACGCATCTGTCGGATACTACGGCGGGTGGGCAAGCTATGGCAAGGCTAGCAACAGCACATCAGCGTATCAGGACTATATGCGTTGGGATGAGGAGATCGGTGCGGTTGACTTACAGGATGCGATCACGGATGCCATCGAGGGGCACAGTGAGTGGCTGATCGAGATGATGGCCGAGAGTGTGTACCCCGAGGACGTTGACATGGCGGTTCGGTTCATTGACAAACGCCGACTGACTGTCGATGTGCTGCAAGATGCGCTCAATGATTCGTGGTCGGCCGATCCGTCTCAGGTATTGGCCACGCTATTTGACAGTGCGTACATGATAGCGTGAGGGCGACCAGTGTTTTGCATGGGGAATTCCCCCCATGCAGTTTGGAACGGGGACAAGTTGTCCCCTTATTTTTAGGAGAAAGAAATGGATAGAAAAGCAATGATCAAGCGTTTGGTTGAGGATGACATCGAGACCGTTCGAGACGCAATGCAAAAGAATGATTTTGACTATCTTCAATTTATCTTGGAGGACGGCATAGGCTACAACAAGATGCACGATGAGGGTTTGATCGAGGAGTTTAATTACAGGACTTGGGAGATCGAAGATGGAACTGAGACAACAAATTATTAAAGAGTTAATCAAGCGTAAGATTAGTCTTGTGCCCATGCACTACTGCCCCGATGGGGAGTACACAGACTTTGATGAGTGGGATGCGGTCGAGGTAGATGGCCAATACTATGACATCAATTTTTACAGCGATGGGGATACGTTCTTCATCACGGCCTATTATGTTAATGGCACATACGATAGGGAAAACGATAACTTCTTTCACGTTCTTAAATTTGCATTAAAGGAAACAGCATGACTACGAAAACATTAACGCTCATTCAAGAGATTTATTTTGACATCTGCGACTTGTCCTACGGATATTCGTACCAAGCGATAGGGTACGCCAGTAAAAAAGAATTTTACGAGGAGTGCAAACGCAAGCTCAACGAGATCGAGATGGGGTATGTGCAAGACGCGCCCGTGTCATTCAAATTAGAAGAGAATGCTTAAGGGAAAATACCCTTGTCTAACTATTGACAAGGGTATATTTCTATGACACACTCAACAAAAAACTTTTAAAGAGAGAAGCAAATGCAAATACAACTGATTGAAAACAAAAGCACACAATCCCAACGCGTACCCTATGACACGGGTAAAGTAAAAATAGGCTTGTTGTATAAACCGCCACCACCTAGGATGGATGAGTTCGATGAGCAGATACAAGAAGTCTTGCTCGGCATCCGCCCTTGGAAACACACCATCATCCGCAATGTATTGCTGTATTGCGCATCAGCAATAGCGATGCTTTGCTTTATTTTATTTTGGACTTGGGCAAGAGGAGGAACACCAAATGCCTGACTTACAAACCGCGCTCAAAGAAGCAATAGAGCAATGGGAAACACCAACTAAAGAAGAGAAACAAATGGAAACTAAAAAAGAAGTACACCTATTCAAGCCCACGAACAACGTCTCACGCGAGACATTCACCTTTGTGAAGACCCACTACGGGTGCACACGCAAACAAGTCATCGAGGCTTTACTGGCAAAAGGATTCAAGGAGTCCTCAATCGACTCTCTCCTCACGCAGATGCTCAAGAACAGCATGATCATACGGGGCGCTGATGGTAAGTTGGCTGCAATTGTGCACGATTACACGCCCATCAAACAAAAGCGCAATACCACAGTCATAAGCGTACCGAAAGAAAAGGTCAAAAAAGAACCCCAAGCACCCAAGCCAGTCTTGGACGAGCCCAAGGCGGTAGCTACCACGAAACTGACGGCCAAATACATCGTGGATAACATTGGCATTGGCGAGGCCAAGGCTTTGTATCTTGAGCTTAAACAAATCTTTGGAGCATAAACATGACTGACGCATTAATATGGATGCTTGCCTTGGGTGGAGCTGTTGCTGTATTTATTGTTGCTTGCGCTATTGGATGGGCGTGCATACAGGAGTTTAAAGATGACAAATGAAGAATACATCAAATTATTTCACAAAGAACAATTAAACCTTGTTGCGTTCAAGCGTTTGATGGATTGCGATGAAGAAGTTTTGCGGTTAGTTAACAGTGCAATTGAAGCCGAGCGTGAAGAGTGTGCAAAGATTGCAGAAGAACCGTGGCAAGGCAGTCCTAAAGCAATAGCAGAACTAATCCGAGCAAGGGGAAAAAGTAATGGGTGATATGGCTGAAATATTTAATGAATGGAAAGAATACAAAAAAGAACGCAGGCAAAGGCTTGGTATGCCATGCCCTGATTGCACAATCAAGTTGCCAAAAGCACAACCAAAAATTCTTATGCCAAACCAAAAATGTTGGTGTGGTTATGTAGATAAACGTGAAAGGAAACAAGAATGACACAAGATGAAATCATTAAGATGGCTATACATTCAGGTGCAATGTTTGACCATATAACATGGGTAGAAAGAGATTTGTTTCCCGTGTTTGAACGATTTGCCAAACTAGTAGCAGAAAAAGAACGTGAGGCGTGTGCTGAAATTTGTGATGGTTTTTACTTATCATGGATAGACATACAAGGTAGATATGAATTCATGGGTGAGGGAGCAAGCGAATGTGCTGGTGCAATCCGAGCAAGGGG
>Ga0208497_1000062_pt1 | contig 59076 bp, 86 predicted proteins | sample CryBogCBE25Aug07_FD_184555 | JGI IMG/M metagenome (GOLD analysis project Ga0208497, IMG submission 184555) | Freshwater microbial communities from Crystal Bog, Wisconsin, USA - CBE25Aug07 (SPAdes) | ecosystem: Environmental > Aquatic > Freshwater > Lake | place: Crystal Bog, Wisconsin, USA...
TACCGAAGAGCGCTCTAGGATCTGTCCATCCTATTGCATAACGCTCAGTTGCTTTATAGCGCATAGAGTCAGTCTCGAAGTCACCTTCCATAGTCTTCTCTAAACGTCTACGCATCAACAGCTTCATGCCTTCTGGTGCGTCTGTCTGTACCCACCATGCGGTAGATGAAGTCAAACGTGACAGAACAGCGGCACCCTCATCCAATAAGCCAATAGACTTAACGGGGTTGATGTCGTTGTTGGCAGTACCTGTACGCAATACTGATTTGAGCAACACTTCAGCTTGGAAAATGTTACCAGGAGCCACGACCAATTGGCGTGGAACCAAGCGAATTTTCTTCTGATTGTTGTCAACAGCATTACGAATCTGAATCAACATTTGCTCTAAAGAAGTCTGTGACAAAACTGCCGCAGTAGACAACTGGTTAGAGAAAGTGCCGTTCACGATTGGGTGTGATGCGCTGATTAAAGATACACCATCACCACCAACATAGTTGGAGTTGAAAGCGTTATTGAGCACGTTTGCGGCTAGTGTCTCTTTTGTCTCAATCAAAGACTGAGCTAAGTGACGAGCGTAAACTTGTCCAATACGGATATGGTCGCCGTCTTCTACCAACACTTTAGTCAATGCAAAGGCAAGCCCATACACTGAGTAGATATAGCGTTGGAGGAAGAGTACACCACCTTGCTGATAGGACACTGGTGTTCCATCAGGCAGTTGAGGTGCGGCTCCAAATCCATAAAGAACTGGCTCTTCATGGTAGTTACGTGGAATACCTTCTTGTTCACGGAAAACACGTGACCATTCGTCTTCACGGAGATCGTAAACGCCATCAAAACATTCGTTAAGGATAGGTTCGACAATACTTCTAAAGTCCGTACTTCGCATTGGTGCGGCCATAATTTACTCCTTAAGCGAACGCAGTGAAGCTACCGAACATCTGAGATGCTGATACAACAACACGAACGATAGTGTATGTATCGCCCCAAGCATTGCCTGGAACGGGCGAAAGATCAACAACACGCATTTGACCTTGTGAACTATTACCTACTGCTGTAGAAGCGCCTAGTGTCGCTTGTGACAGACCTGTGGTAGTAGAACCATTGGTTATATTGCTGAAGTTGTACTCATTACCGATACTGGTTTGAGCCATAGATCCGTCTGCTTGGATTTCATAAACGATGTTGTTATCGTTGTAGAAATAAGCAATGCAAGATCCAGTGATGTATGTAGTACTGGCAGGCCAGTAGTTACTAACACGGCGGCGACCTGTTGAGTCTGTCCACTCGCAACCTGCAAATGCGCCAGAAAACGCTTCTGTAGTTGATACGGGGACGATTACACCTGCTGACGCAGAGTATTTAACTGGCTGACCCTTCAAAATGTTTGAAGAGTATCCAGAAGTGATTCCTCCTGCTAACGCCTGAGCACGATCCAAACCTGATGGATGGAACGCAGGGCGTAAACCGAAGGGTTGCAATAATGCTGACATATGCAAAACTCCTTAGTTACTTCACCTACCCAGAAAATACGGGTGCGGGAAGTGGTTCATCAATTTTGCCAATACCTTCACCTTCTAGTCTTCCAAGTGACTTGCCATTACTGTCTCGACCCATTGTTTGCTCCGCTTGGATGCGAATTTTGTTCGCTTCCTCAAGAGGCATATCATGGTGGAAGTGTTGCATTACTTCCTGATACACATCCATAGGGATCTTGTACAGTAACATTTCGTTGCAAGACACATATCCAACGTGTTCACCTGATTTGACTTTGTGGCTTTCGTATTGTGGTACTTCCTCAGTTTTCACTGGGACGTATCCAAGACGAATCCGCTTGTCAATGCTGTCATATGAGTTAGTAGTTGATAACCAACACACGTGCCAACCAGGGATTTCAGGGACATCTGGCAATGCTCTTTGTGTCCACTCATCACTCCACATCTTTCGGCGTTCCTGTGCTGAGACGAACTTCTCTTCTGGTGCCTTGCGGGATTCATCTTGCTGAGCACGATTCTGTCTACCGCCTGCATTCAAAGATTTTTTTAAACGTGATTCCATAATTAATTACTCCTTTGTGAACGTGCTTCCATTGCATAACGCTTTATCATCTTTGCTCTCTTCTGGGGGTCATCCCAGAATCCTGCGTCCTTCATTGCTCTCACCTGTTCGGGGTTGAGTGTGAAGGTGTTACGGCCTGCACTTGCCGCTGATGATTCACGTCCTGAACTCGTCACAACATTCCTAGGTCGTTGTCTAACTACAGGTTCATCGTCTGTGCTGTCATTGTATCTGTGCGGGAGACGTCTTTGCAAGCGATTATCTAACTCATCCCAGTAGGCAGGATTCTTTGGGTCCCAACCCTCTTCGATCAGTCGTTTGTCAATAATCTTTGCAATCTCAGTATCCTCGTCACCGCTATCTGGGCTATACCAGTCATTACGTTTCATCCACTCTGCGGCGTTGCGCTGTATCTGTGGATCGGGCAGGCTACGGTCATTGTTTGGCTTAACCGCCTGAGTTTTCACGTTTTTCAGTGATTCGATCTTCTGTCTAGACTCGTACCACATCTCTTGCGCTTTAACCAAAGCCTCGCCATCACCCGCTTGAGTAGCCTCTTGAAGCTTGAGCTTGGCATATTGGAACTGAAGCTCAGCGTCCTCTATAGCCTTGTCAACCCTCGCTAATTCTGCGCCATGTGTGCGTCTTTCAACATTAGAGAGTCGTTCCATTAACTCACGGTTAACTCTTTCTAGTTGCTGAAGCTTGATATCCTTCTCGGCATGATCTTGCTTCGCTCTTTGACGGCGTAGTTTCCTACGGTTGATCTTCTCTTGACGTACCTCATCGGAGTCATCAGGATGATCGTTGTCCTCTGTTGAGGATTCTGCCTTGACACTTCCACCTTCTGCTTCACTTTCGCTTGCATCGGGGCTTTTGATGTCATCTGGAAGGTCAACCACTGCTGAACCGTCCATCTCTTCTTTGACTTTTAAGTCTTCTTCTTTGCTTTCTGCTACTTCACTCATGCTTTTCCCTCTTTACGGTAGTCTTGCACGCATTTACACATATTCCGCCATTGCTAACGGATCTCCTTTAACCCTAGAGATAACCTCGTGGTCGTTAAGAACCATAAACATGGCCTTATCTTCAACGTGATCTTCCCCAGGCACTGCAACTTCCCATCTATCCCCACCCCATTTAGGGACACGGATGTAATCACCCACCTTTACCCATGAACCTTCAGGCCAAGCCTCCATCGTGTCACGGTTACGGTAGGCCAACGGGCCAATCTCAATGACTTTTGCGACCATGTTCTGCCATTTTTCGTTCTCACGAGTTTCCTCGGCGAGAATAATGCCAGATGCGGTCATTTTCTTCTTCGTTCTCTTTAGTTGAACAAGTACTCGTGCTCCCAAAGGCTCTACACCTGCTTCTACAGCAGGAAAAGCCCATGCCAAGTCTGTATCACTCATCTTTTTCTTCCTCTTCTAGTTGTTGTTCTATCAAATCCAAGACTTTTTGCAGTCCAATGTTTATCCCGACCATGCGTTGATAGGATTCCCAGTTCATAGCGGAGCCACCTGCTAGAGATAGCCCGATATCGCCCTGCATTTCCTTCACTTTACTGATCAGATCTCCGACAAACCCGCTCATTTTTTCTTACTTGTGTGAGCTAGGCCACTTTGTTTCTTCTGGCTTTCGCCTTTAGAACCCAAACTTGTCCCATCAAGCTTCTCGCCCTGGGCTAATCTCTTATGCATGGGCACGTTAATACCCTTTTGCTCTGCATCACTCGCCATGTTGACCTCCTAAGTGTCGTTGTGCTTCGTTTTGAAGCGAAATTGCAGTGTCATACTGCTCTTGCTGAAGCTTAGCGGCGTCTCGGGTGAGTTCCGCTGAAGCTATACGCTCTTTTGTCAGGTTATCAGTAGAGTTGATAGCTATATCTAACTCCCTTTGTGCCTGCTCTCTTTGTTGTTCGCTAGTAATCTTGGCCTGCTCAAGCTGTGTATCAGCCTGGATCTGCTGACCCTTGAGTGCCATCTCTTGCTTATCACGCTCGGTTCTGCGCTGTGTCTCAGCCATTGAGGTCTGGATGAGCGCTTGTGCGTCTGGATCAAGCTGTGGCTTGGGTGCAAACTGCTGTTGCATCTGGATAAGATGCTGAAAGTCTGGTACCAACTGTGCAAATACCTTCTCACCTAAATCGTGACCAACGTGCTGTGATGCCATAGCAAATATCTGGTCAATCTGAGCCGTGTATTTTTCATTTTCGTACTGAATAGACTGCTTTCTGTCGCTTTGAGTAGCGTACTTTTTCATCATCTCAAGGTATAAGAGCGTGATGTGCTGTCTCAAATGCTCAATCATTGGCCCAATCAACTGCGGTCCGATAATCGGGTTCTGTCCTAGCAATGGGTTCATCACAAAGTCAAAGTGCCCTTGGATGTGAGCCAACTGATCTTGCTCAGGATAAGCAAACGCTCCCTGACCCAAGGACATAGCCACGTTCTCTTCTGCAACATTGTGCTTATGTGGCTCAGCCGCATCAACCATTAACTCGTTAATGCCAGGCACCTTCATCTGCTTTAAGAATCTCTCAAGCACAGCCTTCTGGTTGAACTGGGCAGGATACTTATCCATCAGCGCCATTACGGCCTGAGACTGAGCCATCCTCTGCGTTTCAGAGAAGATGTGTGGATCAGAGACTGGAACTACATCTGTGTTGCGCTCAAAGTCTTGCTTGGTTATCTGCAAGTCCTTGACAATCTCACCCTTGCGCTGATCATCCAAGTACCAACGGTTCAGCCTACCAAGAATCTTAAGCACTCTGGCTTGTGAGTCATGAAGTCTGGCGTGGATAGCTGAGAACACAGCAGATCCCTGCTCAATAAGGGCTTGTGTGGTACCTACAGGCGCTTGAGCGGTAACGTCAGCTATCTTCTCCTCAGCCGTGGTTACAACGCCCTTGGCGGCCTGATCTAACCACCCCAATAACTCAAATAGTACAGGGCTAGGAGGGTTAAAAGGCATAGGCATAGCGATTTGCCTAATGTCATTGATTCCTGGTCCTGCCTCAATTTCTGCAACTTGGGTAACTTCAACTTGCTGAGATTGACCACTAACCTTAGCGCCTTTAAGCTTAAGCATAGTAGCGCTGTTGTTGATATGTGCAGTATCGAGCAAAGCACGAAGAGCGCCAGTAAGGGCGGCACTAAGACCGCCAATAAGATGAGGTAAACCAACTGCATATGCGCCCCTCCAAGGAATGAACTTGAACTCCACAACCCAGTCTAGCTTGGTCATGGTTTCGTCCCCGTCTTCCCAGTTACGATACAACCCGACAACTTCATGGTCTAAAGTGTCAATCATCAGAATATAAGGTGCCATCTCGCCCTTGGTATATTCGTCATCTTCCATCTCTAGCCAAACATAGGTGTGATAGAAACGTCTAACACCATCCTCGTTGTCTTGCCACTTCTTACCTTCAATCTTGTCGTTAGCCTTTTGTGCACCCGTTGGCTCTGGCTCCATAGTCGCACGGATCATGCTAATGTCACGGTACATACCCGACTTGATACGCATCTTGACTTCCCACTCGGTAATCTCGTGAACCTCAGTTGCACGCTGAGCGGTATAGAAGTTGGATGCGGCGAAGGGTACGATCACACGGTCAATCGGCAGAAACTCCACGCAGGGGCGCTTCTTGTGCTCGTCATACCACAGCTTAAGGTATTGGGAACCCCCAAGAGGAAGTTGGGTCAACAACTGCTCTTGTTCATCACGGAATTCCTCAATCTGCTCGGTGAGTTGCCAGTTCATGTAATCCCGTTTGCGCTCAGCACGTTCGGTCTTTACATCATCAACATCACCCAATATCTTTGTCCTGACTGGGCCATCAGGTGGGAACATCTCTTTAATCGCTCTGGACGCAAAGTCTACGCAAGACTCAGCCATCACTGGGTGAACAACTTTAGAAGCTCCAAAGAAGGTCGCACCACCTGGGCTATCGTTACCCATACCAGTACGTTTAATACCGTCCTCATACTGCTTATCCCGCATCTTACGGGCTTCTTTATCCTTCTCAATCAGGTTGATGTATTCAAGGGCTAATCCCTTAACATCAAACTCTTCAGCCAAGTTAGCGTAGAACTTTTTGTCATCAGTCGGGCCTTTGAAGTCTGGATCGTGAACAATAACAGAACCATCAGGAAGCTCTTCAAGCTCCATATCCTCTGGTGGCATCTCAAAATCGACTGAGCCGTCTTCATTCTCAATCATTTCCATTCCGTCAATATGACGGTTGTAGTCCTGCTCAATGGGCATTTGTGTTGCCATGTTTATCCTCTATCGATTAATTCGTGACGCATAATATTTATGTTGTTAGTTATTTCAACCTTGGCTTTTTTGTTTGCCTTTTTAGCTTTAACCTTGCCACCCTTTTTCTGACCCGTGTACTTCTTGATCAAAGCATCATATCTGCCAACGTCATTTAAATATTGATCATCAACAACTTGATGTGGAAATACTTTTTGAAGAGTTCCAGTAAAGTCTTGGGCACGTTTTGTATCAAGAATATGCTGAGTAGCGTCTGGAAAAGTTATTTGAACTGGCTTGGGAGGAGTTATTGGTTGTAATGCTAAACCTCGGATGCCTTTTTCATAAGTATTGTGATCAGCAGTATCCGTTAATTCAGCGCCAGGCACAACCTCACCCGCAGACAAACCCGTCATGTTAATTTGCATATTACGAAGCGAAGGTTCTGTAATAGCCCATTGAATATCTAATCCATTTGGTAATCCATGAGCACTGGTAATCTCAGGAGTCTTCATCCTGCTGTTATACCATTTACGTAGTTCAGAATCTTTTTGCATGGCTTTGTAAGCGCCTTCTGGGTCAGCTATTCCAGGCCAGTGTGGAAAGTTGAAATGCTCGTATTCACCAGTCTTAGCATTTTTCTTTACAAATCCATTGGCAATAATGTTATCAAAGCTGTACATCTGCTCTGGAGTCATTTTTGAAAAATCAGTAGCACGAAGATTTGCATCTGCTAAATGCATTGCAAAATTATTAGATGTAGGACCCATCGCTAAATGTTGAGCAATTACTCGATCAGGATCGTAATAACCTGCAAGTCTATTTATTTTGTCTTGAGCACTTTGAGCGGGATCTTCACCAGAAGCCCAAAAGTTTGGCAATTTTAAATGTAACTTGCCCAATCCGTATTTAGCACCACCTTCCTGCTCTGAATCTATCCCTTCTATATCTCCAACACTATGCAATATACTGTCAGATATAGTTTGATCTCCAGGGAAAGCAATATTTACATCTCCAATCTTTGGTGTATATATATCAGGTTTTCCTGTAGGCTCTTTGGTTGTCAAAGAATAAGGTAGATCCTTAAGCCTTTGACTTTCCTTCATTGATCGTCCTGCAAGATTAACTTTCTTGGTAGATCCTTCAGGTACTACGTGCTCACCAGTCATTTGTCTAATGACAGGCTCTGCAATTTTCATCATCTCTTGATCATTTGGAGATTTTGCTCTTTTTAAATTTAAAGGCAAAAAAGATTCTTTAGACGATTTCTTAATAAAATCGCCCATTTTCTTGAGGACGGCATCAGTCATTACCCCACCCTCAGACATATGGATCTCGTGTCTCATCATCTCCAAATCATCCGCTACGTGGACTTTTCCACCTCTTTGGTAATTTGGCATGAACTCCAAAGGATTAAGCGTTACCTGCCCATTAGCCAGTCTTAATGATGGGTTTAAGAATGACTCATGCCTTGGCTGAGCCACTTGTCCACCATCAGCATACGCAGGCAGACTGTTCTCTCCTACTCCTTGCTTCATCTCTGGGGTGAACTCCATGTAGTGCAGAGGAGTTGTCTTATTGTTTTGGGCAGTAGCGAAGTCATCCATCATCTTCTCTTTCTGCTCAAAAGGCATATCCAACCATGTTTGCTCAGGCGTATTGGTGTGCTGAAGCATATCAGTGATGGATAAGTCAGTGTTTTTTGGCGTACGTACTGGCATAGCGTTCAGCTTCATCTCAGCGCCGTATGGCTTACCAATGTCGTTGAAGACATTTGGTAGGCGCTTGTCATAAGCCTCCTTCATGCCTTCGCCTAAATACAAATCTTCACCTGTCAGTGACCGCAATGTTCCTTGTTGTGGCTGATCTAATAACTTTTTAGCCGCCTTCTTACCAACATATTGATTTAAATTTTTTGGTGTAACACCAGTTTGTTTTATGACCGTATTTCCATTGTGATCATAGCCAACTAAATCAGTACCAGACAAATGAAGTTCGTTTATGTATTTGCCAAGGTTATATCTATCCGCTTGCGTTTCACCATTAGTCAATGTTATGCCGTCATACCCATTGTCAACAGCGTGTTTGACCAAGTCCTTGCTAACCATCTCTTCCCAGTTCTTTTTGAATGGAGCATCAGGCACATGGTCAGAGGGCATGATGGTGGCATCACGAATCTGATCCATGATTGCCAATCTTTGTTCGCTGATGGCTTCACGTTCTTCGGGAGTTTTGGCTAACGCTTTGACTTCACCAAGACGCTTATGCTCTGCCTTCAATGCGTTGATTGTGGCTTCTGCTTGAGCCAGTTTTTCTGGATCGTGATATCCCTTATCCCTACCTGCTTGATGCCAGTCAGACTGCATTTCCTCAACGTGGAGGATCTTCTTGCCTTCTGGAGTCATGCGGTCAACAGTACGAGCATGAGCCAATACGTTTGGAATATCTTCCCAATGTGAGCTTTCATACTCCTCTGGATGGTTGGACAACTGGTACAAATGTTCCTGATAGTTATCACCACCAGGTAATTTATAAGAAGAATACCTTGGAATATTGTTATCAGTCTCTTTAAGATCATTGACATATGATTGAGCATCATGTCTTGTCATGAAAGGCTCTTCATTAACTTTTTGCCAATTCTCATCATACAACCAGTGAGGATCTCTTGGCCTTGCCATATCTGGATCAACTGGTTCTATGTAATATTTATCGGCGTTATTTTCGCTCAGTATCTTCTTAGTTACTTGGGGCACAGGACGCTTGGCAAGTTCAGCTTTGAACTCATCCTTCGTCATCTTGGGTAATGCTTTGATCTCATCCAAGTTTCTATCAGCCAATTCAGCCTTCTTAACGCCAGGCTTCTTGCTAAGCTCTGTCATGAATTCAGCGCCAGTACCCTTGGCTCTTGGCAACTCAGCCGCAGTCTTATCCACAGCAGAGAATAGCCTAGCCATTCCCTTGCCAATCATCTTATCTACAACACCACCGCCTGCAAATCCTTTGGGGCTATCCTTCATCTGGATCTCATGGCGCATCATATCCAAGTCATTAGCAACATGAACCTTGCGCTTAACTCTTCCGCCTTTAGCTAGGCCTTGTGTCTCTTGAGGGGTTACAGCAGGAACATCTCCTACTTTGTTACGCAGTTCATCAATTTTTCCAAGAGTATATAGTTGAGTTTTTAATGGATCACCTTCACCATGTTCTTCTGGATTGTTCAATACTGATTTAAATTCATTATATGTATAAGGAATATCTGGATGTAACGGTTGATTACTAGCATTTCGTAATTTAGAGTATTGTTCTTCATCTTTGAAAAACATACCATTATTAAGAGCACTATTAAATACTTCATTCGCTTGGCGATGAGGTTCAAATGCAGGATGAGTATCTAAAAAATTGTTTGCGTTTTTAACCGTTGACTCAACATGAGGAGCAACTTGTTGGCGTAAAACATTTTCTTCGTCTTTAGTTAAATAATCTGGCACCTTTAAACCAATACTTTCTCCAAATTTTTTTAACTCAGGTTGAGTATTAACAAATCCAGAGTTTTGTATATCTCCTTTAATTGGAAATCCAGTAGTACGTTGGAAGTCTTGCACCATAGGCAAGTACTTATCTACAGGTGCTCCATTACCTTTGCCTTTAATTTGATGAATGTTTGGTGTTCTTGAGTTTGCGTTTAACTCCTCAAGCTTTGAAGCTATATATTTTTTTGCGCCAATATCTCCTCTTTTAAGAGCATCTGTTACTCCACCAGGGAATTGATCAAGCACATCATCTTCAGTATATATTTTTGGATTTCTAGCTTCAATTGTTACGTGAGGCTCACCACGCTTATCTCTTAATGAGAATATTCTTGTGTTGCCTTGCAATACGTCAGGACAATAGCCACCAACACAGTGACCCATCTTATCGCCTTCATATGTCAATGCGTCTTCAAGTTGTTTCTGACGCTCTTCTCTTTTGTAAAGATTAACAGCTTCTTCGGGAGTTGAGCCAACAGATACTGATTGACCAGTTTTCGAATCAATTACTGCATGAAGATCAGGATAACCAGAAGGATGACCCATAACATGGGATTCTTCTATTTTGGGATCAGGCATCTTAAGCTCAATCCACTTGTGACCAGATGGATACTCTTTAAGAACAGGAAAGCCTTCTTGCTGTTGTAACGCTACGTTACGACTTGCAATATCTTTCTCTAAGTTTTGGTTAGCCACACGTTCCATCATCTGTGGAACGCTTATGTTCTTGAGTTGCTCAGGCTTGAGATGATACTTATCGCCTTCAGGCAAATCCAAATGCTGTTTGATCGTATCTACAACGTGATCAAAGCCAAGATCGTTAGCAAAGTTACGAGGATCAGATACTGAATAAATATTTTTATCTTTAAGACCCAAAAGCTCAGGCTGTTCTTTACTTATAGTTTTGTAATGCTGTTCATATGGATCGTTCAGTCTATTGCTATTAAGTCTATCTAAAGCATTGTCAGAAACAAACTCCCAAGCATTTGAAGGCTTTGTAGTTGACATACCTTCAAATCTAGAGATGTTATCTCCAAATCTAAAGTTTTCATGTGGTACATGAGCAGAATGCTTCATGCCCAACTCATAAGCATCTTCAGCTTCAATTGCCAAATTATCTCTGGCGGCCTGCATAGTTCTTACAGCACCTTCATCACCAGATTGTTTGGCCTGAGCAATCTTCTCATCTAACTTAGCTATCTTCTTTTGCTCTTTAGCGTTGTTGGCCTCAACCTTGGCTACTCGTTCCTCAATGCCCAAGCGAATTGGGTCATGAGGTGTGGCCATATCATTACGAACATAATTTTTGAGGTTGGTATCAATCCATTGGTTTAATGCGCCAAGCTTCTTAAACTTATCTTTGTTATCTTCTAGATGTTTAACGACACGCAATCCACCTTCGCTACCTATATCTTTTAGCTCTTTGATTCGTTCTTCAACAGCTTTATCGTGTTCTGGGCCGTAATAATAAGTTTTATTCTTTAATAAGGTATCTTGTTTTAATTTATCTAAAGCAGAGTTAACCTGCTTATTTACCCAGTTACCACCCTTCTCAGGCTTGATAACGTGCATAGCCATCTGTGGCTCACCAACTCCAGGGATAAGTCGTTGACCAGTAGCAACCCTATCAGCAATCTCCTGCCCAAGCATCTTTGCACCCTTTGTGGCGGCTGTACCCGCTCCTGGGATAACAGCGAAGTCACCTGCTGTGCTTGCCATCTTGTTAAGCATTGAGTTGGGGTCTTTGGCTAGGTCAGGGATCAATCCCTTGATATCCTCAGAGCCACCAGATATAGATCCTGGCTGATATCCTTCAAACTTGTTACGGCGAATGTCGTGCGCCATATTGTGCAAACCAATAGCTGTGTTAGCCAGATCAGCAGGCAATCCCGCTGTGGTGGCAATAGCACTGCGTCCACCAGAGTAGATCATGTCCAGTAACGCTCTAGCAGGTATGCCCATGCTCATTGCATCGGCTTTGATTCTGTCTAGATCTAGGGGTTGTTGGTTTGCTTTAGGGTTTGGCATAGCACCTCGCAATATTCCTTTGAGTGTACCCTTGCTAGATACTATTAATCAATGTGCAAAGCTCTTCAACCGTTAACTCAACCTGCTCAGGCTTTATGGCTGATTCAGGGATCTTCTTACCAATCAAGTCCTCAGCATCAAACAGCACCTCAATGAATACCAGTGAGTCAAGCCCCAAGTCAGATACCCTAGCATCTGGCGTTATATTGTTTGGGTTGATGTTGTACTTGTTAACCAGTAAATCTTTAAATTGGTCGAATGTAATCATTTAGTTCCTTTTGGGTGGGGTGGTTCACATAAAGCAGTGTTTGTTACCAATTCGACTCTTAAACCATAAAAAATGATTGTTGAACGATGATGTGGCGCTAACCCACAACTCCACCCCATCGCTATCATACCGCATATGGATTGACCCTTGGTTGGGGGTTGGCATCAATGTAATCTTCCTCATCGTAGTCTTCACGTGGAGGTGGATCAATGTTCAGGAATCCTGCGTCTCTAAGCCATCTAAGAGCCTGTGTGAGCGAATCAACGTAATCGTCATGTGTTGCGTCAGGGAACGCACAGATCTGGCTTATAGCCCCTTCTGCCCAGTCCCTTACATATCCTTTGTTCATGCTTGACTCTGGCACCCAAACCCTACCTGCCCGTATGATATTGGCAACAATTGATAACCGCTGAACTTTGTCTGCCTTGCCTGGGTTGTAGCTTTGTACGGGTAACTGTGCCCTTTGCAAGTCTTGGATCAAGCTGATGCCTGCGGCTTTGTCCTCCACCAGAATCATCTCAACTCGCTTCTTATCCTTGCCCTCACCGTATACAGTCTCAAACTCATCCATCACCTTGGGCTTGAGATCTGGGTATTGCAGGTGGTCTTGCCAGGCATCGAGGATGAGCACTGACATCGGACCATCCATCGGTTTGAATACACCGAAAGTGATACACGCTGTTGGGTCATTGTGCGCCTTCTCAGTGAATGCACAGTCATAGCTTTGCAAGATGAACTCAAACTTGGGCAGAGGCATTGGCTCACCCTGAGAGTTGTAGGCAGGGAATAGTTTGAACCATTTGCGCTTGACGATACCTGTTAGCTCAGGGTCTAAGATCTCAGCCAACACCTCCTGGCGATACAGTGCAGACTCAGGGTCGTACTGCTCGATCTGCTTGCGGAAGTTTGCTGATAGGTTGTCAATGTTGGCGTAGGTGGATGCTGTGGTCAGGGCTACATCACTCCCGTTTCTACCTACCAGATCAACAATCAGATCTTTGGGCTTGGGCGTTGTCGTACATACAACTTGGGTCTTGTCTCCCAAACGGATGGAGAAGCTGAGCAGATCCCAGGCTTCCTGTAGATAATCCCACGCCGCCAACTCATCTAGCCAACCCCCGTGGAACTGTGGCCCCCTGAAGCGCTCAGGCTCCGATGCGGGTATGCCTTTGATGATTGAGCCGTTGATCAGGGTAATCTCGTTATCGTCCTTCAGGTGCTTCTTAATCAAGATCTGAGGTATGACGTTGGTCAGTCCTGAGTCACCCATAAAGCACACATCCTTCAGGTCTGAGTGTGTTGGCGCTCCAACTAGCCACCGAGTCTTGGGATTAGTCCAAGCCTTCCAGAACGTCCACTCTGCCGCAAGCCTAGTCTTCCCTGCGCCCCGTCCACCGAGCACCATCCAAATAGACCAGTCCCAACTCGGGGGAACCTGGTGATCATGGGCAATACTCAGCCACTTGATCCTTGCGGCGTAAGCCATCTGCTCTTCAGGTGGGAGTACAGCGAAGTGAGCCTTCACCTCGGGGTCGGTCAATATCTCTATGACCTCATCAAGATCCTGCATTCGATGCCTGTTTTTTAAGGGTCAAATGCTCAACCACTGTATCCATTGCGCTCTTGGCTGTAACGACAATCTCGCTTTGCAGTGGGTTTTCCTTATCCCCTGCAATCGTTGTCCTATCCCCATACTTCTTAGGCTTGAGCTTCATAGCCGTCCATTTACGGGCATCTATGCGGTTTCTTTGCCATTGGATGTAGGAGTTGCTCAGTTCCATCCTGATTAGCTCACCAGTCCTGCGGTCAATCACTGGCTCTGTATCTGGGGTTTCGTCAGCTATTTGGAGGATCTCATCAGCAATGGTGTCGGCTTGATCTTCCCGTGCACGTGCGTATTGCTCAGCAAACTCTGGATGAACAATCAACCACTCATAGATCGTAGCCTGACTTGGGAACTTTCCTATCTTCTCATCCGCCTTCAGGATTTGTCTAACACTCATACCATTACTGATGAGGGTACAGATCTCTGCCGCTATTTGGGGCGTATATTTTGTTGGGCGTCCACCCTTGTTCTTGGGCTTTTCGGTTACGTTATCCATATTATTCCAATGTCGAACCAAGTTAATGCCTGTATTGTATATCAGGCGTTCTGGATTCGTCTATCCATGCGCCTTATTGTGGCTTTGTGCTGATCGTTCTCTATCTTCAGCGCTCTTACTTGGGCGTTCAGATACTTCATCCTGGCGCTTACATAGTCCAGATAGTCATTCATCTGTTGGAAGTCGGATTCAGTCTTTTGGGGATCGTCCATTAACTTCTTTGTGGCTGTTGTTTTCTTTGTTGCCATCATTAACTCCTAGTTATAGTTGTTGATGTCCTGCCTTGAACATTAACGCAGGTTACCAGTCTCAGGCTTTCGCCACACCAACAAGAATGAGGACTGTAGGTACGACCTGCACGTTACTTTAACTTCCCTGCATAGCCCTTTCGGGAGGTGGGAAAGCCTACAATCCTCATACTTGTTAGCTGTTGGCGGTATTAAGGATACTCATTTAATGCCACAGACCTTCAGCTTGGACACCAACAAATAAGAAGACTAGATCATTGTCACCTTGTGCACAGGCTCCTCCCCAATCTTCTTACTTGTTGTCAGGCACTTGTGCGCCTGATCCTTATCCCAACTCTCTCCACAGTCTGTACACCTGTAGATCACACCCTCTGTTACTTTAGTTACCCCTCTCTCTAAGTAGCGGCCTAGGAAGGTTCTGATCTTCTCTACGGGCATACAATTCTCTGTAAGTAATTATAGCTACATTCCATAACCCGATGCCAACTAGCATTCCAAACACAAATATCCAGACTTCAGTCATAGTCATATCCAGTTACCAAGCAAAGGATAAAGTCAATTATCAGCAATATTGCCATGATGGGTAGTACAGTCATTGCAAGATTAAATAAGAGGTCACGCATCAAGTGTCTCCTTGAGGTTATCTACCAACTGCTGATTGGCTACCCAATAAAGGATAGGCATCTGAGCATTTGGCATATAGAATTTTACCACGATTGAGTCATCAATGAGTAAATTTTGAAAGCCTTTTGCACCTTCTTCAGTCTCAAATATTCCGCCAATCATTGCTATATCTTTCATGTGTTTTTCTCCTTGAGTTTGGCTTCGATGGCCTCCAATGTTGATGCGGCAACACGGTGAAACCCAATAGGCGTATATGGATACCAATGCAACACCCAGACGCTATCTTCCGCTACAGCCTTATGCCATTCTTCTGGTGAAACAAAAAAGTCGGCTTCATAAAATTCTTCAACAGTTTCGTAAACATCACGGTGTTCATTGTGACTCAGATATAAACCACATTTGTGTTCTGGTAACCAGTTCATGTGTTCTTTTCCTTAAAAAATTCGTTAAAAACTTTTGCACATATTTCATCCCATCTATCTTGCGAATATTTTTTATTTGCAATGTCTTCATCTTCAGTCACAGGTATCCAATTGTCATTTTCATATTTATACCACCAAGGTTTACCGTCTTTATTCCCCAGAAACAACATGGTTCTTATCCTTTAATTTAGCTTTTCTTTCTTTGCTAATAAAATGCGTGGTCAAAATAAAACCAAGCAAAACGCCATCAACAATACTTAACCCAATGATTAAAAAAATTTGTCCGTATGTAAATGTAATCATGTGTTCTTATTCTTTAATTTATCTTCTGTTTCTTTAGCAAAAGCCATAAACCAACTAAACAACCAAGCGTTTTGTTCCCCATTATTTAACGGAACTCCATGCCTTGCGCTCCAATCAATTTCAGGACAAGTTTTTCCTTTTATAACTATTAACTCTTCCTCAGTCAACCCTACCCATTCTTTAGTTTGTGGTGTGGTGTAAAGAGGAATCTGAAACATTCTCGGGGTAAATGAACCACGCTTATCATGCTCTGCTTTTAAGTCTTTGTGCATAAACTCTGCGTGTATATCGTTGCTGTCCAACCATCCCACAGGCTCATCCTGCTCTTGATTTAGTGCTTCTTCTAGAGCTTTAATAGCATTTTTAGCTCTATCTGCCCAATCACCACTAATTATTTCAACGTGATACCAAGCGGTTTCCAACGCCTTTAACGCTAGTTCCATTGCTTCTTTACTCATGTGTTTTTTCCTTTAATTTAGCTTCAACTAAATAACATAATTCTTCCCAATGTGGGGTTTTAGAAGCAAATTCGGACATATCTTCCTTAGTTAGTCCTACCCATTTTTTAGTTTGTGGTGTGGTGTAGAGCTTTGTGCCAGGCTTCAAGTCTCTGTAAAGCAAACCTGTACTCCAGTCATGATCGGACACTTCGCCAACAGGCTCACCCTGCTCTGGAGGCTCCCAAAACTCACATTCACATACATATCTATCTTCACTATGACTAGCATTACGGACAAATCCATGTGGTGCATCTGGATGTGTTTTACATTTAGGTTCACCTTGCTCTTGCTTTAGTGCTTCCGCTTTTAATTGTTGCGCATGTTCCATCTGTTGTTTTTGCCACTCAACATTTTCTTTTGGGTATTGCAACAAAACTTCATTATTTGAGCTTGCTTGTTCTTTTTTTGATGATGGGCCAAAAATAGGAAACATTCTGACAACATCTATTTTTGAATAAGGAAACATTTCTTCATAAGGATAATTTTTAGGCAACTCATCTTCAAAAATCCACGCCACAGGCTCATCTTGCTCTTGTTTCATTACTTCTTTAGTCATTCTTGAACCCTTGCTCTAATTTCCATAGCTATATCATGCGCATAATCTAAGTAAAGTTCATCCGCTACCTTGGCACATTCTTCATTTTCAATCTTTGCTAGTTCTTTAGCAAAACTCTCAATTACATCTGGAGTATAAAATTCATCTATACCAGGCATAAATTTCTCTGCAAGTGTTAATATTTCTTTAGTCATGTATTGCGCTCCTTAATCTTAGCTTCTATACGCCTTGCATCAAGTAATAGCTGGTCGTGGTTATAGTCAGGATCTCCTCTGTATGTACCAAAGATGCCAAAGATATCCTCATCAGTCAACCCTACCCATGTGCGTTGTTGTGGTGTGGTGTCTTCGTACTTGTCCAATACCTCACGTAGCTTTTCAAAACCACCTACCGTATCAGACATAGCGATTAACTTTGCGTTTTGAACACGGGCAATCCGTTCCCAATCTGTCGTTACAGGCTCAACCTGCTCTTTCTTTAGTGCATCTTCTAAGGCATCAATGGTTGCATAAAACTTTCTATCAGTTTCAGGATTAAATCCCAAAGGAGATGTATTTTTCAACGCCTCAAGCGCTTGTTTCATTACTTCTTTAGTCATTTCCTCTCCTATTGAGTTCTGTAAAAAATAGTGAGTATCAATCCAACTTGTCCCAAAGCCCAACCACAAAATGCTACCCCTTGCGCTACATCACCTTTTTTAAAAAAATCAAACGCACAATAAACATAAATTATAAAAATAACAATCAAGCCATAAATACTCATGATATTTTCCTTTCTTTAAATCCTGGGCATCTCTGCAACATAAACACAAACTGCCTAGGCACATGGTCTTTAGGGTTTGTACTTACCTGAGCCTTGATAGCGTTGGAACATTGCCAACCACTGCTTGACTTTCCTATGTGGCTACATTCAACGCACATAATCATGTCCAGTTCCTCTCGATCCCGTTTAAGCAGGGTATCTATCAACTCATCACAGTTACGCAGTTTGGCGAAAATCTGGTGCCTTTTGGATGCCCTCTCGATCTCCTCCTCAGTCATCGCATCTATTGCCAATTCATTTGCGACCATTTTTTTCCTCATTCGGTAAATCCCCCAGTATGTAGATTGTCCACCCACATACTACGAGAAAAATAAGACACGCCAACATAAAGTAAATTACTGATACTAAAGTATCCATCATTTGGACTTTCTCATATGTAGGATGATGTCCACAATGTTTTCAAAATTATTGCCAGTCATCTCATTGATTGACTCTACAGCGGCCTTGAGTCCTTGCTTATATCCTTCTTTCCAATTCTCTAATGGATCAAGTTGACGTTCAATGTCAGCGATTTGTTGTTTGATTTCGTCTTGTGTCATGATTAAATTCCTTGTAATTCAGTTAACTCATTTAAAGTTACGATTTTTACCGTACCTTTATCCATTGAATGATTCCAACGATTTGCGGTTATAAATTTAATTGCTTGCAAATATGTCAATGGAATTGTCTTAACAGTCCAAGTATTGTCATAATCGTTGTGCATAACTACTACGTTTTCTTTTGCCCATGATTTTTTCATTTTCTTCTCCCTTGATGCCCCCGAAGGGGCTTTGGTTTACCGTGCTGTAACTCTTACGCCAAATACTGCTGTGACCTTGGTATGCTTGGCGACCAACTCAGCGGGAGCTTGGAGTTCAGCCAATAAAGATTTGTAGTCAACCGTGTTACGGTTTGTTTCTGTATATGTGGCTTTGAACAATGTGCCTTCAACAACTTTATCTCCGCCTGCTGATGCATTGTCTTTGATCTGGTCTTTGATTGCGTCAGCCTTGGCTGTGAGTTCTGCGATACGTGCAAGTAATTCGCCGAGTGTGTCTACTGAAGAGAGAGGGATGTTTGCGTTTGTCATTTCGTTTTCCTTTTAAATTTAAATATCGGTAACCGATATGCGTATCTTAACTTAAAGTTAATGCTTAAACCATCCCAACACAAAATATTTATTATCGAAAACCCTAATTTCTTAAAAAAACAGACATTAAATTTGCAATCGTGTTGTTCAAAGCCAACAATTCATCCATCTTCATGACCTTCCACATATGTTGTCTGCCGTGGATACCGTTGTGGCTACCCTGGTGGCAGTCCTTGCACAGAGGGATGCATGTATAGGTTTGACCTTGCTTGATATGGTGAGCATCGCTTGGCCCCGCTTGGTCGCAGACTACGCAGGGGAGAGTCTTGATCATCCCCAGGTAATCACGCTCAGCCTTGGTTAGCTTACTGTTCATAATGTGGCTTTTTCTATATTGCGATTAGAAGCCTCCTGCGACCTCCATACAGCGATTCTTTCCTGCGCCGCTATCATCATCCACCTTAACCGCTCTTCGTTCTCTACAGCCTCTTTAAGCGCCTGCAAATGGGCTACATACTGAGTGTGGCTGTACGCCTCCCTCTCTTGCGTCACGGCTGTCTTATGACCAAAACTCTCTGCCTCAATCATCAGTTGAGCCTTTAAGGTCTTGCGGTACTCTTCCATGTAGATGCGCTCTGATTTGGCTTTGGCGTAGGGCTTGCTCTGATCAATCAGAAAGTCAACGGCTTCTTGTGGGTCAATTTGTTTTGGCTTTTTCATTCATTTCCTTCGGTTGTTAATTCTTCAGTTCTGTGTTGAGTGCAGGCTTTACCGCAGTACTCACTCCAATTCTTTTGTGTTGTAACTTTCGATCCACATCTGGTTATGTAGTGAAAGTTGTTATCATAAAAACGATATACCTTACATCCATCAAATTCTTGGATTATTTGTGGTTTATGCCATTCAGCAAGTTGCTGTTCCGATGGTGCTAATAAATTAACAAGACCAATGGCACCAACAATAAATGCAACAATCACACCCAATCCAATAATCAGATGTTCATTTCTCTCGAAAAATGTTGGGGGTTTATAGGGTGGGTTTGTGTATTCATGGAATTTAACGTGAGGATAAATATTCCTTACATCAACAAATCCACTTGCATATCTTTCTTTATTCATCTAACTCTCCTGTATCTTGGACCATCAGGAAATAAACTAGGATATTGTTCGTGATCCATAGCGCCTGGTCTTCCAGTAAAAGCCTTTAGCTCTTTCCCGTCATAAGATCCTACAAACCGATCAATCTTTTCTATCCTGGGCATATGGCGCTTTACAACTCCCAATTCCCTGTACTTCTCCTCACCCTTTGGCGTTACCCTCAAAAGGGAAAAGAAGTTATTTGTTTCCCCTCTGACAATATATCCATCCGATAACAATGGAGTGATGATGAATTCCTCAAGCCTGAGTATTGACTGGGTATAGTTAATCTCTTTTCTAAGCTCTTGGGCTGTCAAGCTTGATCTATTGATTCGCTCAAGTGCTTGGTGAATCTTGCTACCCGCCGTGTATTTACTGATCATCCTGTTGTATCTCCACTATTATCTTTCCTGGTTTGTCCCCGTGCTCCCAATTGATTTCAATCGGTCTGAAGAACTTGTCGTTAACCTGTAAAGCATCTGCCATACCATCCAATAATGATTTACTCGCCGCCAAGCAATTATCAATATCACGATGTCTCTTATCTGGCATCACATACATTAACTTGAGCTTAATGCTACCACGATTCCAAGTCCAATTTCCTTTTGCCTGCTTTGTTAAATAAAATCCCGTCTCACGACATTCGCCCTTCAACTTGTAAAGCTTAGCCCATGCGTGACCATGCATCCTATTTGGAAATAGTTCTTTTGGTGGGAAGGGTAGTTCAACTCTCATCTTCAACCATCTGTATTCTTTTACCAATCCAAGCCATGACGGGTACAGCCATTGAATTGCCAAGCGCTTTATATCTTGGACCATCGGGTGTGTCTTTTCCTTTTGGCTTGATGTCGGTGTAGTTATCTGAAAATCCTTGTAATCTCTCGCATTCAACTGGGGTCAGCTTACGTACTGCCATGTTATTTAGGACTGCGGCGCTTTGGCTACACGTTAATCCATGATTGACATCAAGTGTATTCATCTCATCTGGTCTTGCATTTGAATTAAATGCCTGAACAATACCTAGTCCACCTTGATTCTTACTTGGATCAGGCACTGTAGTATCTAAAGTTTTGGACAATTCAACCTGCCTGCATCCGCTATCTGGATTTTTAGACTTCATGCTATTGCTTGCAAGACTATCAAAAGAATATGCAACTCCATGCTGATCTGTGCTATTAAGAGTAAATGATATGTCTTCATTTATTCCTAAACCATTTGCATTTTGTGATGTTGAACCTGAACCTTGAAGTGAATAAGAAACCATAGGACTATTTCCACCGCCAGTTCCCATGAATGCTTGCAAAGTGTTGCTCACTCCATCATACAAACGAACGCCATCTCTACGGCTATTCTCAAATGCAATCATGTTGAAGCCATCTGCTCTGCTCCATTCGTGACTGGTTGTTTGGAGGCAGTTAGCAAGGCTTGGTACAAATTCTCTGGTAGTTTCTTGCCTCTTGCTTCTGCTCGGCGGAGTATCCCTGCGCAAGCTTTCTGGCTCAAAAAGAACCTTTGCGGCAGATTCCCAGTCTCCAAGACATCCGACAACAAACACACGTCTGCGTCGCTGGGCCACTCCGAAGTACTGAGCGTCAAGGACTCTGTAGGCCCACCCATACCCGAGTTCTGCCACCGCCCCGAGGAAGGAACCAAAGTCCCGTCCTCCCGCCGAACTGAGGACACCTGGCACGTTTTCCCAGACAAACCATTTGGGCTTAAATTTATCAAGAAGTCCACAATAGGTGAGCATGAGGTTTCCTCTTGGGTCTTCAAGTCCTTTTCTAAGTCCTGCGACACTGAATGATTGACATGGGGTTCCTCCGACCAAAAGCTCAATTGTTCCAAGATTCCACTCCTTATATTTAGTCATGTCACCAAAATTAGTGACGTTTGGATAATGATGTTTTAAAACTTCTGATGGGAATTTCTCAATCTCACTAAATCCTGCCGCTTCCCAACCTAACGAATGCCAAGCAACTGTCGCCGCTTCGATACCACTACATACACTTAAATATTTCAATTACAACTCCTATGGATTAACTTTGAGTTAATGATACCACATCAAAATGCTGTCCTAAATCTCATGGGGTTCATCCCTTGCTCTTCAACATATTGCTGTGAGTCTTTGTGGTACCAGAGGTTGAATGATGGCTCATCTTCCCCGTTCCTTTGCTTACGGCAGAGAATCATTGCATCTGGATCTGATTGTGCGGCGCTCAGTGGTCCTTTATTCTTTAAGTCGTCCTCTTTTCTTTTGTTCCTCCAAACGAGCATGATGTTGTCAGGTTGGTCGGTGATCGAGCCTGAACCCTTGTTGTCGTGCTTATCGGGCAACTCGTACTCATCCTTGGGCTTACGCAGGTGGTGGACAACATGGATGTGACCTGCATAATCCCTTGCCAGTCCACAGCATCTGTCGATAAAGTATTTCTGCCCGTTGTAGTCATCCTCACCCATCACGCACTTCATCAGCGAGTCCACAAATATGTGCTGAATCTTTAGCTCCTCAAAGCAATACTTGATCATTCCAAGTACAGTATCGGGCTTTACCGAGCCTTGTTGGTCATAGAACCACATACCCTGATCCAACCATACCCCAAACTCGTTATAAAGCTGTTTGAGGGCTTCTAATCCCTCGGGGTTCATAAACTCCTTGGACGTTGGATTCATGCCAATGTACTGCCTAGCCATGCGCTTCATGGTCGTCACAGGCTTCATCTCAAAGCTTGCGATACAGACCCTTTGCTGTTGTTGGATCAGCCCAAGTGCCACCTGGGAGGTCACCATAGACTTCCCGTGCCCGTTCTGCCCTGCCCAAATCGTTACCTCTCCCTCCCTGAAGTGAAAGAATGGTGCTGTCTTCGCCCAAGGTAGGGTGACTTTCTTACCGTCTTTGTGCTCCTCAAGGTCTAGGATCAAGTCTTGGATGTAGGATTTGGCGGGATGTACCCTCGCCTGCATCTCGGTGGCTTGCAGATAAGCCTCAAAATCTACGTCATCAGGCAGTGTGTTCATTTGCTTGCTCCAATTCATCAAATCCAGTTCTTGAGTCGTATATACGGTTGTAGTAGTGCTTTTCTCTGATTTCGCCCTGCCAAGTTACGCTGATGAAGTCTGCTTTTGCCTTCAGCAAGGCTTCAAACAGGGCTACAGCACGTTCTTTTGTACTGGCATAGGCAAAGACATACATCCCCATCAAAAAGCGCAGGTCGATGCGATCTAGGGCTTTTTCGTCATAGACCGTGATCTCGGGGGAGTGATCCTCCTCAACCCAGTTTGGCAGGTAGGGTTGGTCGTAAATAAAGGCCAGAGTTGGGTGGATGTTGCGCTTACGCAGGTCGATTAGTGCTTGGTGTCCTTTCATACAGCCCCCGCAAAAATGTTTTTCTTTTCTGGCACAGATACCTCATCTTCCCAACGTCTATTGTTCAGCCAAGTGGATGGGTGAGGAATAAATTTACCGTTTTCTCTTGTCCATTGGTCTGATCTGCACTGTGCTTCTAATCCAACAAGCATGGTATTTAGAAGTTGTTGATCAGGATTTATTTTCTTAAAAGATGCTTGCGCTTTAGCCTTATCTATTTTTTTAGGATAAGTCTTCCAGAACATATCAAAAAAGGTATTACTCTGGTTACTGGTTACTGGTTCTTGGTTATTGGTTAGTGGTTTATGGTTAGGTGGAGCTTCGTGCACGGTTCGTGTACGCTTCGTTCCTTTTTCTCTACGCTTCGCCTCTCTCTCAATAGCGATCCGTTTATTTATTACGGAGTTGTTATGGTAATTTTCAAGCTCTTCACGTATTCTGTTCTGAACGTACTTATCGCCCTCAAGTAAGAAAAACTTCTTAAGAACAAACTCAACAGCCTCTATTTCCTGTTGATTAGAAGCCCACGTCCATTCAATAGCTTGATCTAGCGTGGGGAACTGTTCACGGTCATAACACGCATCGAGAAGAAGCGTGTACGCTCCGTGTTGTAGCATGGTCAAACGACCTGCTTTCTTGGCATAATCGCCAATATTTTTTTTGTAGTAATGCATATATTTTCAGACCCGTAATGTAGACCCTGTGAAAGGAAACCTCGGCAGGAGGGGTCTGTTCTCTTTTCGGTATGCTCATGACTTCATACCTAGCCGTGTTTCGCTAAACTATACCATAAAAATATCAGGTCTAAGAACCTCTCTTTTCACCAGTCCTTGGGTAGCCTCTTCTATCTTGATGGATAGGGCAGGAGAGGGCTTACGATGCCCGTGGATGAGCAAAGATAACCAGGTGGCAGTTACCCCCAGGTATTCAGCCATCTCCACTATAGCGCCTTTTGGCTCGTCTTTAAAGTATTCATTCAATGTCATTATTGTCCCCTATTAGCAATAATTATTTTCATAGTTTGCTCTTGTGCTTCATACAAAGGAGCCGCACAATCTTTGCATAGTTGAGCATTTATCCCCAACCAATTAAACGAAAATTGTCTATGTGGTCTTGGAAATTCCATTCCAGGATAGTCACTGCATTCATAAACTTCTGTATCAAGCGTTTTCTTGCATCCATCACAAATATGCTCATAGGTTAGCTTAATCATTCTTGCCCTCCATGGGTCTATTAAACATTGCCAGTCCTAATTGCCCAAGCATAACTGCCTTTAACTCTTCTCTTTCTTCTTCTGGATAATCAAGAGCAACCTCTTCTATGATTTTTAAAATGTCATTAGCCATTTGCAATATTGGTATTGCACTCATTCTTGTCCCCTTGCTCTAATTGCTTCAGCGCACAAATCTGCGGCATTTGAATATCTACCGTTGTCATACGCATCACACACCTTTGCACACTCCTCACGTTCTTTTTTTGCTATTAGTTTGGCAAAATAAAAAAACTGAGGTAAATTAATTGGGTCTTCCTTTTTAGATATTGGAAAACCAGAATCAATAGCCATCTCAATTATTTCTTCTTCAGTCATTCTTCTTCATCCTATTCTTAATTGCTTGAGACAACTCCTCTTGGCTCCACTCCATCGCCAAGTCAGCGCAAGCCTCCCTCTCAATAGATATAGCCTTCCTAGTCGTTTCAATAGCTATAGCCATGATCTCAGCCTTGGCTACGGTCAAAGCATCATCAAACTCCGTCTGGGTGAATAACTTCATAGCCCCAGAGCTACCGAGCAGTTGACGGGCGAGTGGGCTGAGTTCTGGTTCTTTGCGTTGCATAGTGTTCCTTTGTGTTCTGCTGTGATTATACGTTAACTTTGTGTTAAATATACCACAGTTAACTTATAGTTAAAAAACTATGCTACATTATCTGTACCGCATAGCGGGTTTTTAAAGGAATCAAATGAAAGTTTATACAACAACCAAATCGGGCATTCAGATAGGATGCTATTACGAACCTCCTCTACGTAACAATATGTCAGAGGATGATGAACTGATCCAACGAGCACTGCTTGGCATCAGAGAACCCCAAGACTTTTGGACAATGCTTGACTGGTTTACCTACTCGGTACTGGTATCTGTACTTTTGTCTGTTGTTATTTCTTACTTTGCTGTAACAGGTGACGCATGAATATATTCAAACAAATTATGACTCAATTTAATACCTCGGGTGGGGTTCGTTTAACAGATCCAGAAACTTCTGTAGATGCGGCGCTATCCGTAGATGCCACCAAGATGGAACAAATCGTTTTAGATACGATTAAAAGCTTCCCAAATGGTTGCATCAGTGAAGAAGTAGAAAATGCTCTGCCTCACATTAGAGCCTCTTCTATAACCCCACGCTATCGTCCTCTTATGAAGAAGGGATTAATAGTAGATACAGGAGAGAAACGACCAGGTTTCTCAGGACGTAATCAAAGAGTAATGAGGGCAGTATGAAACCACATAAACACGCAGAACTAATCAAGGCATGGGCAGATGGTGCTCAGATTCAATGTTTTGATTGCAATCATGGTTGGAAAGATTTAGGAGAGTATTTTGTTTGGGCTAATGATTACCAGTACAGAATAAAACCAGAGCCTAAGCCTGATTATGTGCAGTATGTATTTTTTCATTTCAATTGGGGTGTAAATATATTAAAAGAATATCCATTCAGTGAGGCAAATCTCAAGCTTACATTTGATGGAGAATCATGCAAACTTAAATCAGCAGAGGTGCTTAAATGAAAGCATTTCCAAAACTAAATGAAAAACAACCCTCTTACCAAACTGGAATGGACTTGAGGGATTGGTTTGCAGGTTTGGCTATGGAAGGAATTATTTATGAGGGAGTTACTCCAGAACAAACAGCTAAGGCCGCATACCGAATGGCAGATGCAATGATGAAAGAAAGGGAGAATAAAGATGAATGACAGAATGATGGAAGAGTGGGAAGATTTTAAAAGAAGCAAACAAGAACTGGAGGAATATGACCTATACGTAATGATCGAAGAGTACAAAAAATTGACACCTAAACAGAAAATTATTTACAACAAATTAATGGAAGAAACAAATGAGCCTATACGCAAGCAGTAACAATCAAGCATCAACATTCAAGAACGTACCATCAGGACTACACCTAGCCCGTTGCTACCGAATTATTGACCTCGGTACCCAAAAGTCCGAGTTCGAGGGTAAAGCCAACTTCTCACGCAAGGTAATGATCTGTTGGGAAATCCATGGGGATGAGAGCGTCACAACCGACAAAGGTGAGCCAATGGCTATCTTTAAGACGTATACCCTATCCCTGAACGATAAAGCCGCTCTACGGGCTGATTTACAGTCTTGGAGGGGTAGAGCCTTCACCCAAGATGAACTCAACCGCTTTGACCTCAAAAACGTCCTTGGCGCATGGTGCATGATTAACGTCATCCAAAAGCCAGTTGGCGATAAAGTCTACTCAAACGTAGCATCTTTAGCCCCCGTCCCACAGGTAGTCAAGGGATCTGGCTTACCAGAAGGGCATAACGATCTGGTCATCTTCAATATTGCTGAGCCAGATATGAAGATATTTGATACTTTTGGTAAGAACGTAAAGTTCAAGATTGAGAGTAGCCCAGAGTGGAAGGCCAGAACAAACACGGGCTTTGAGGACATGAATAACGATTTGGAGGACGATGATGGCCCACCATTCTGATAAAGACGAATTCCAAGAATGGTTTGATGACGAGAACTTACCCCCTGAACTGGAAGACTTTTGTTGGAATATCTGGCAAATAGCCTTCAGGGCAGGTGGTAAGCAACCTTGGTACTCACTTAGCCGTCAGCAATGGGAAGTAATTAATAAAAAATTTAAGGAAAACAATGACAACAGTAATCGCAAGAGCAAGTGAGTCCCAACACTGGTACACCCAGGAAGGAATGCCACAATACACAGTCACCGCTAAGAACGGTACACAGCGCAATACCACGTTGCGTGATGCAAGGACTATGAAGCTAGTCCCCTCGGTCAGTACGATCATTGGTTGCGCCGCCAAGCCTGGACTGGAGGCGTGGAAACTCAACCAGATGATGCTTGCCTGTATGACCCTACCCAGGGCTTCAGATGAGTCGGAGGAATCCTACATCGAGCGGGTTAAGCATGACTCCAAGGAGCACGCCAGAAAAGCGGCAGAGCGGGGTACAGCCATTCACGGAGCCTTAGAAAGTTTCTATGAGGGCATTATGCTTGCGGAGTTCCTAGACTACCAAATGGGTGTATCTAAGGCCGTAGAAGCTCATTTTGGGGCTTGTGAGTGGTTAACTGAGCGATCCTTTGCCTTTGAGGGATACGGTGGCAAGTGCGATATGTACACCAAGCAGGGAGATGGAATCGTTATTGACTTTAAAACCAAGGAGTTTGGTCCAAATGACAAGGTAGAAGGCTATGACGAACATCGAATGCAACTCTCAGCCTACCGCAATGGATTAGAAGTGCCTTATGCTAGGTGCGCTAACGTATTTGTGTCTGTTTCTAACCCTGGCCTAGTCAGAGTTGTGGAGTGGACGCAAGAGGAACTTGAGCAGGGTTGGCAGATGTTTGACGCTCTCAAGACATATTGGCAAATTAAAAATAACCATAAGGTGATGTAAATGAAAAAACTAATCTGGATACCAGTATTAATTGCAGGCTGTTCTAGCCAACCCCAACTACCCGCAAACATACCCTCTAATACAGCCAACTTCCCCGCTGTATCAGTTATGTATGATTCAAAAATCCAACAAATGTCACGCAACGAAGTGATCATGGCAACCCACGAATGTGAGTCACAAGGTCTTCGTCCCGTACCAATCATCACCAAACGCTTAATCAGCGGAATGATGAGCGAGATGATTGTTGATGTGGTTTGTATGCCTAAAATTAAATATTAAGGAGAACGTATGAAATTTAAAATAATGCTTGAAGCACAAGATATTAGAAAAATCATTGAATATTTAGAATCTTTTCCCGTAAAAGATGTTAAAGATTTACTTGACACTATTGGTGACCAAGCCAATTCTCAACTTCACATGGCTACTCAGTTCAAAGAAGATGTTGAAAAATTCAAAGAGGAGTGGGAGTATCGTCCTGCTGAAAGACACTTCGGACCATCACTAATGGAAATCATAAGAAAGCAAGCAGAAGCTCGTCAAGAACAAGCCCCCAAGCGTAAATATGTACGCAAAACCGCTGTTAAACGTGGCAGAACATCCAAATTATCACAACTGAAAGGTAAAAAATGAGCAATCCATATTTAACTAAAGAAGAGATCAAGAGCGCATATTTGTCATGCGAATTTGATAGCAAAGATGGTCTTTACGCAGGTGAGGACGTTGAGATCTACGAGTTGGCTGATGCCATCATTAAGAGCGCCGCATTTGCCATTGCTCGTACTGAGCGTGAGTTCTGCATCGAGTTCGTAGAGTCTCTCAACCCAGAAGTAGCCAAAGCTTTACGTGAGAAAAGGGGCAACCTTTGATCGTCTCAAATGATCGCTATACGTGCGAGGACTTTGTTGAGGAACTCTTTGGAGATGGTTGGGATGAGAAGGACTTACCTTCTATGCTCACCATCCTCAAGGAATGGGAGATTAACTCTAAGCGCTACTGCGTCATCCGAGACTACGCCATAGAGCTAAAGCTTGGATTTGAGGTCAGACACCGTGAAGACTTCAAGTTCATTGACGATATGGTGGACGCTAAGATGCATTCTGAGGAATAAAAAACCCCCCTAGACTTTTGATCCAGGGGGGAAAACTACTTGAGTCTTGGCAACTGCAAGTACATAGGAGGAGACGTCCTATGTTTTTTTAAGGGGGACATAACCCCCTTTTTTTTATGGTTGGCTACCTTGATTGGCTCCAATCCTAGATAGCGCACCAGTAACTACGGGTTCAAGCTTCCTGACCACATTTGGACGTTCTGTAGCAATCTTTGTCATAGCCTTCATTGCAGGCTCGTTGTACATCAATGCAGATCCAATAAGTGGTGCAAACCCTGTTTTAAAGTGTCCTGCGCCCTCTGCCAGTCCTTTGAGGGATAGCATCGCCGCAAGCCTATCCGCTGTACCGCTATTTGGCACAGAGGTTCCTAAAACATCCGAAGCCGCCTGGCTCTCAGGCATCATCATGCCCTGACCCTTGGCTACGTTTTTCTTGCCTGCAACCTGTTGGACAGCAGATTTGAACTGATCGGGCGTAAATACACCTTCATCAGCGCCCCTACGGGAAGCCGCAACCTCCAGTGGTTGGAACTCTCTAAACGCCTTGTGAGCTTGTTCTAGCTGTTTGGCTACCAAAGGGTTCTGGTCTTTTAATTCCTGCCGTAAACCCGATAAAACAGTTCTGTAGGCGTTTCCTAAGCCGTCCATACCCTGACTGTAGAAGTCATTGGATTTATTGCTCAAATACTTCTCAACCTCTCTATATTGATCCCCGCTCATAACCTTTTCATTCTGAATGTGGCCTGTGACATTCGTGGCTATATCGTTAGCCATCATCTTTTGTTGACCAGGTACGAGCTTAGCCATAGCTGAATCAGCAAGATTGCTCAAATGCTCGGAGGTTCTTTGACCTAATACGGGATGAATTGCATCCGAGAATGAGGCGTTTTGCAAGAATCCATCATAAGCATCACTGATCTTTTTACCAATAGTCTCAATCATCTTGTTGCCAACTGGAGCATCTTTGGTAAGCTTTAAGCCCAAATTAGATAGAACTTTATTGCCCACAGCCTTGTTAAAGTCCTCAAAAGAATTCTGAATTCCTTTACCAATCACAGATCCTGCAATCGGTAGACTGGTGAGCTTTTTCTCAAAGTTTTGTATTCCCTCTCCAATCATTGGGAAATTACTAGCCAATTGACCAGGCGTGAACTTGGTCATACCCATGTCTTTGAGTTGCTGAAGTCGAGCAGATACTTGAGGATTGGTCAGCATTTGACCTACCTTACCACCTGCAACGCCTAGGGCTGTAGACTCACCCAAATCAGCGATCTTCTCGCCAAGGATATCCATGTAGCTCTTGTTGGCTGTATCTGTAACTTGACCACCTAAGCCTTGAATAGCTGAAGGAATAGCGTATTTGAGTGCAGGTGACTTAGCAATTGCATTGGCAACCTGTGGAATCTTTGTGCCTAAAGTCTCGGGAATAGCCAAAGATGGTGCTATCTCACCCACCGTTTCCGCCGCAGATGCAGGATTAACGCCGAGAGTTGTTGGCACACTGCTCTTGGCATAGTTTGCGTTCTTCTCAAGCGCTTCCATTGGGCTTCGTATGTTTGCCCACTCAAGTGCCCCCGCAAGCGGTTTTAAGACGCCTTGCAGGCCTGATAAGCCCGATAGGATACCTGTGCTAACCCCAGAGGTCGGATAGAACTTATGGCCTGATTCTTCCTTGAACCGTGGGAAGTCATCCATCTTGACCTTTGGAGTTTCAGGCTCTTCGGTCTTGGTTTGCATAGATTTTAAATAAGCATCAGGATCAAACCCATCCTTTGGTGCGCTTTTGGGTTGGATACTGGCAAGATATGCATCAGGATTAAATTCAGCCATTATTTCACTCCATTAGCTTGAAGGATAGCTTTTGATCTTGGATCGTTTGGATTGGCTTTTGCCCAATCAACAGCTTGAGAATGTATATCAGCCTGACTTGCTTGTGGCCTTGGTGCTTGAATAGGAGCGTACTGCTTATTAGCCCTGTCTCTAGCCTGGTTCATTGATTTAACAATCGTATCTAAAGTTCTATCAAAAGCTTCTTTAGACATTGATGGATCAAGAGATCCATAAAGATTCATAATCTTTTTGCCCTCGGCATCAGACAACGAACCCATACCCCTCATGTTTTGGATGGCAGATGAGAACACGCTAGACTTTAGCCCTTCCATATCTTTTATAAAGTCATGCTGAGCAGAAGGAAAGATTTGTCTTGGATCATATGATGCCATTCCATTCATTCGACCAGGATGGTTTCTTATTGTGTTAACAGCATCAAGTGTATTTTGGGCAGTATCGTTTGCAAGAGATCTCTTGGCCTCAAGTTCTTTATTTTTAGCATCAATTGCTTGTTGCTCTTTGTTTTCAGCATCAGTCCTTCGCCACTGATTTTGATCTTTAGATTCTTGAATACGAGACTGGGTAAGAGCATTGGTTAATGCATGAGTTGCATTAGCTTGTGCAAGAGCCGCCGTCCTATCCAAATGAGAAGAGCTTGTGGTTAATAACTGTTCTGCCAATTTATTTGCATCTTCATCTTTAATAAGCCCTGCTTTATAACGATCAGCAAATAAAATAGCTTGTTCTTTAAATGGACCATCCAAAGTGAGAGCCAACGCATCAAAAGGCGTACCCTCAGCACCCGTAGTAGGCAATAACCCCATTCTACGAAGATCTGAAGCGCCTTTGGCTGTTTCCATAAGCTCTTTAGGATCAAGACTATATAGCTGAGCAGATGCCTGCTTATTAAAGCCTGTTGTTCCGTCAGGATTCTTAAATAAATTGTCTCTGGCTGTTTGTATTTGATTCTTGCGTGTCTCTTCAGGAATCATTGACAAATACTTTTGATCCCCAGTTACAGCGCCTAAACGCTGTGCAATTTGAGGATTAAATACGCTCTTCTCTAATCCGTTTTCATCTTTAATTGTTGTATAAAGCTGTGGCAATAAGGCCTTAACATCAGCATCTTTTTGAGCGGATATTCTGCTTTGCAATAAACCAAGTCTGGCTTGAGCCATTGGTATTTTATTTTTATCTTGCTCAGCTTGGTACTCGCCCATAGCGCCTGCGGCGTTACCCAAGGACTCACCAAAAGATCCAGATTTAGTTGGGGCTAAAAACCCCGCCGCAATCTTAAACCAAGGAGTTCCGCTACCCTTTTGAGCCAACAGTTCATCAAGATCAGACATTTGCTTGTTAAGCATAACCTGTTCTTTGGACTGACCACCAACACTTGATAGTGGAGCAGTAATATCAGAATTGTCTGATGCGCTAGATAAAGGTGTTTCTAATGCCATTATTTATTCCTTAATTATTAGCAAGATGGAATTGGATTACCATTTGCATCAGTCAACACTCCAGGATCTTGACTAACAGTTGTATTCAATCCACTTGATGTGTAAACTGGATTTCCATTTGCATCAGTTAAAACTTGAGCGGTTCCTGCACCAGTAGAAGGAGTTGAAGAAAAGAAGTTTGAAAGAGAAGCGATACCGCATTTGCCCAAAACACCTTGTGCAAGAGATCCAAGACCTGCAACCTGTGAAAGAGGTGAAGATGCATATGCACCAGGAATTGGTGCAGTCTTGATACAGCTTGTTGCTGTAGGCATTGTGAACCCTCTGAGAACGCAAGATTCCGCTTTTGCAACAGATAATGGATACAAAGCTTTATTTTGAGCAATTGTGTATTGACACTGACCAAGTTTTGCAAGATTAGATGTGCAAGCAATACCAAGGTTAGATTGAACATTCGCCAAGCAACCAAGCAATTTACCTGCATTGAGTTGGTTAGCTGTCTGAGCCTTGGCTGTACAAATAGCTTGTGTATAGCCTGTTTTAAGCGCACACGCTTGTTGTCCTGTAATACCTAGGTCAGCGTTAGCCAGTACCTGTCCAAGCGCTCCTGCACCCCTTTGTGAGCCAAATTGACCGCTTCCTACAATACCTGCTGTTGCTTGAGGTGCTAGGTTCTGAGCAATATTAGCTTGACCCAAGTTACCAATAGCATTAACTACGCACTTGGTATAAGGGTTCATGTAGTTCTGAGCCATCTGGGATATGCAAGAACCTGCAACTCCCGCCGCTGTCCCTGTTGCGGCGTTCAGCGTGGGCTGATAATTACCTGCATTTTGAGATGCTTGGCAAAATGCCTGTGTCTGCAACCCTTGCGCTTGTATCGGGCCTGCCGTAGTTGCACTAGCTCCCCCTGACTGTGATTGTTTGGCAAGGTTGTTGAGGTAGCACATATAAAACGCAGGAGCGGTTGTTGCCGTCTTTTGCGTAGTAGTGATAGGCGCTAAAGCACCACCCTGTAAAACAGAACCAGATGTCGCTCCACTAGCCTGTCCTAAGCACGCAGGTGCAGGATTTAAATTGGACGCTGTGGTCGCCGTAGGTGTTGCAGTATTTACTGATGAGAGTGCCATTATTTACCTTCCATGTATGACAAAGGACTCTTAGCCTTTGGTGGGATTTTATTTATAGATGCTGATCTTTTGTGTTCACGAATAGCCTCACGCATCTCGTCAAGCTTCTTAGCCCCTTCTTTATTTGATCCACCACCTAAAGCGGTAACCAAAGATGCAGGGAATACGAACTCGCCATCAGCAATCATCGCATTAATGTGTCCACCCTCGGAGTGATTCTCATAGTGCTTATGTGGGAATTGGTTCATAAAGTGGTGCAAAGACTCAGCCCCTGCCTTGTTAGAACCGTCTCCAAGAGCGGCGACAATGTCGGCATCCATAACGTAGTCCCCATCCTTTAAAACCGCAGGGATGTCGTCTGATTGGCCTGTACCACGCCCTTGGGCATAGTGTCCAGTAATGCCAGTCACAAATTCAGGTTTATGTGTGTGCGCCAATCCACCCTCCTTAAATCCAGTTGTTCTTTGCATATAAGGGAATACACCCCCGCTAGGCATAGCAGATCCAGTAATTAGATTAGGAGTTGTTGTCGCTCCTAAAATTTCTGAACTTGGGTTATAAAGCTGATTTTGCTGTGCAGGCGTAAGACCTGTCGTTGCAAGTGGCGATAAAAATGTTCCCGAACCACTTGATGTACCCGTAAATAAACCCGTTGGAGTCAAGGGAGAGCTTGGAGCGCTACTGTAATTATTGGTAACCGATTGAGTTGGAGTAGTAGGATTTGCAGAATAAGACTTTGAATTCAAGGGTGTTGATGTTGGAGCCAACATCTGTTTTACCCCTTGATTAATCCCTTGTTGAACTAACTTTTGTTGTAATCCACTTGGTAATCCAGAAGATGCAGATCCAGGCACAGTTGCATCAGCACCTGTTGATGTTGTGTACTGACACAAAGCACCATTAAGCGTGTTTGCAGGAGTTGTTGGAGTTAAAGCATTACCAGAAGTTAAATTAGTTGTAGTTGCTTGAGGAGCGGTATAAGGGCTTCCATCAGCATTAACTGGTTGCTGAGTAATGGAGTCTTGAAAACCAGTGGGCGAGTTAGCGCTTGCCTCAAGAGCATTTCCTTCAGAAGTTACGGTTGATGTTGCGCCAGTAGGAACTGAGTCTGTGGCTGAGCTAACAACTTGTGTTGCGCCATCAACAGCCGCCGCACTTCCTACGGCTTCACCAGTACCGAAAGTACCAACTGTCGCCGCATCTGTGCCAAGTCCTGCTCCTGCATCAATTAGCGTGGGACCAACTACATCTGTAGCCGCCACCGCCGCAGGCGCACTATCAGCCACTGCCCCCAATAACGCATCAAAGCCCATAACTTACTCCATAATTATCGAATACGTCTTCTCAAAATACTTTGCACCCATTCTTTCTAAGATAGGTCCGTAGTCCAAAAATGGTTTAACGTGAAATAAGATCCTCATTGGATTCCTCTTCTTTATCTCTTCCGTTGTCCACCTCAAAAACTGAATCCCTGTAAACCCCTTCCTGTAATCAGGATGAATGTACAAAACATCCGAACTGGCTGTAATACTATCTTTATAGTGCAGGTGTGAGAAAACAAACCACACCGAATATCCAACCAGTTTCCCATCATCTCTTACACCGTGCACCTCAATCATGTCTTGCTCGTGCATACTTGCGTACTTTTCAGTGTTCGGATTAAATTTAATTACATCTTGTCGTTCTGCGATTTCTTTGTAATGTAATTTGAATAAATCCTGCGCCTCATAAAAAAAAGAACGTCCCTCCTCTTTTTTAAACTCAATCATTGTGTCTCCTATACCCTAGCCTCCAACTGATATTGTGGATTTGTTGATTTTTTCATATCCACACCGTTTGCATGAAGGGCTGTCATTATGTCGTGTTGTGGCCCCAGATTCATGTAAATTAGATCAATCTTATTTGTCTTAAGCATTGTCACAAAATAGTGAATTGCCTCCATCAAAGCAAGTGGAGCATCAGCGCTCACGAAAAACACCTTAGCAACATCTCTGTTAAGCATTTGTATATACATCAGCGTATTTGTGTGTTGCATGATCTTTGTACCAGGCAACATAATAGCTTTATGCATTAACTTAATGGCAATATTTGGATTAATCCCATGCTTTTGGGCTGATGACGCAATAATTTCGGATGCTTTCATATTAATAAACACTCTGTTGATTTTGCGATATGGACATTATCCCTACCAATTGTTGCGCCCAGTCTTGCCAAGTTTCAAATCCTCTTGGATCAGGTATTGCACTTTGAACAAAATACCCAATACCCTGCATCCCAGAAGCCCAATCTCTCCACTTCTCCTCTGGTACAGTACCCAGTTGATTAGACGCAAATTGTTGAGCCATCGAAGCACACCAGTAATCCCAAGTCATACCACGGGGGTCGTATGTGGTCGTCATTATGGATTACCCGTTGAACGCTCATCACCCATATCCACGCTCATAACGCAATTACCCAACTGATAATTGCCGTTAAAGTCATTACTGATGATGCGAAGTCTCATTTCTCGTCTTTGTTCTTTCATGTCAATCTTGAGTGTAGACGAGGTAAACGTATAGGGAACAGAATCTACGTCCGTTCCATCAGCATAGCCTTTACCCGTCACAATCAAAGACATTGTTCCCGATTGTACAAAGTCAGGCTCAAATCTCTCTAATCTGATCCACTTATTATCGTTAATCAGTTGTTGTTGACCCAGTCCACCACCAACCCATCCGAGGGAGTTTGTCTCAAAGTATGAGTTGATAGCATCTACGTTGGTCAAATAAACCTGATCCGTCCCAGTTTCGTGTTGCCAAAGGGTGTAAAACTGGTTCATAGTGACCGTAATTGTCAGACCAGTACCGCTAGAAGGAGATCTGGCAACAGTACTTAGTGTTCCAGATAAAGCGTTTTGATATGAGCCACCATTTGCAATAGTGAGTCCAGTGACTGGCCCTGTGCCCCCTCCACCAGAGATACTTGATACCGTAAATACAGCAGGGCTACCCGCTCCACCTTTTAAAGTAACTACGTCACCAACAGCGTAAGTTGTACCACCACTGACAATACTTTCTGCGGTTACTTGGTAGGCTGTAGGGGTGTTTTGTGCCCAAATAGGGTATCTAAATACCTCTGAGAACACTCCTGCTGATCTTTGTGCGCCTAGTGCTTGACCTGCGTCATACCAGGTTTGTTCACGGACGTTATAGATGATCGCATCCGTGCACTCAGTTGCGGAACCCTTTGGATAGAACCACCAAATCTCTCCCCAACGAGTAATCTTAGTTGCCCAAACCTTTTGCCTCTGATCTGTATTAATGTTGTCAAAGAAGTAGTTGATGTTGACATTGTTGGGTATCTCCTGAACCACACCGTTGTAAGATAAGAACCTATCCACACCAACCCAGTAATAAATGCCATCGTACTCAACCACGGAGTTAGATGACATGATTGTGGTGGCTGTAGAGATAATGTCATATCTCCAGTACAGCGTAGAAGTGCCTACAGTCTGCGGAGAATAAGTTACCCTGGTCAACTGATCCAAAGACCAGAAAAGCCCCGCAGGAGACGTTGTACCGCCTCTAAGTGGCATTCCCTTGACAACTTTAGTTCCAGATACGTTATTGGCGTTGGCATCAGATCCAACCCAGTTATTAAAGTTGCCTGCTGAACAGTTCTGGATAAGACCATTGTTACCGTAAACAAATAGGTAGGGATAGAGCATACACGCCCCACCGCTCACAGATATGTTGTTGTTAAAGGTAAAAGTGGTGGATGATGATCCAGTAATGGCATTGTTAACAGTTACAGTGGTATTTCCACCAGAAACCACTACAGCAGTCACCACAGTATTCGCAGATACTCCAGTTCCAGTCACCGTTTGATTAACGCCAATCAGATAGTTAGAACCAGTGATAACAATCGTTTCGGCATTAGGCGTACCAGGCGTTCCAGTAGCTGTAAACACGCCAACTTGACTCATTGCACCGTAAGGGAAAGTACCTAGTAAAACAGGTGTATTAACTGTATTGTCAATGTCAGCCAAGTTTTGACCTGGGTGAGCAATCAGGTTCAGATTACCCGTACCGTTGGGGTCATAACCAATATCAAACTGCCATAAATTGTTGGCACTGGCAGTAAAGTTATTTAGCGTGATGGAGGTTGGACCATACCCAACACCATCATCATTATCTGTCTGCCAACCCTCTAAAAAGCTTTGGCTACCAGAGTAAACATAGTTGATGCCGTTTTGGGACTGCATAACCATCCCACGGCTAATCTCAGGAGCGTTAAGGAATATTGCCTTATAACCACCCATTTTCCTAGGTAATTTACGCTGAAAACGAACCCATTGACCGTCCACAAACGAGGGAGCGGCGAACTGAGTCCCGTCCCGCTGAATACCAGGATTGATGGCTAGGAGTGCAACCTTTAAGGTCAAAATGCACCTCCAACAATACCGATAGGCGCTTGGATGCCAGTTGAGGCAAATAAGACAGATTCAGTACCTGCCAAAGTAATTGCGACTTGACCAGTACCAGGTAAATAAATACCCGTATTTGTATTGCCAGAGAATGTAATAGATGGTGTACCTGCGGAACCAACTGGGAAGGCTGTAATCGTTACAGTTCCACTGGTCACGCTGTTGGCGTTATAGACGTTCGTACCGTCACAAACAGCCATAACTGTATTACCTTGACCTACCGTAATCGTAGCCCCACCAGAGGCAGAAGTCTTAACAGTTAATGTATAAGATCCAGTCGTGTTATTGGTAATTGAATAAAGCTGAACCGTAGAAGGCACAATCACAGTCGTGTTAGCAGTCAATACACCAGAGTACTCTTGGATCGTATTAGATGCTTGAGACGAAGTTAATGTATAGGTGTATGGGCTTGATAGTCCAGTTAATGAAACAGCAAACTGGGTATAGGCAAAGCTGTTAGATCTTCCGTATCCGAATGTATCGTAGCCACTAGATCCGTTAGAAACAATAACAATAGACTCAGCCAATTGAAGCTGTTGGTTGGGGTTGCCGTCTATCGTATCTGAACCACTTGGCGATAGAGTAACAATTCCAGATCCGTTATTTTTAACAATAACAAACCAATTGTTTCCTACGCTAGATGCGGTTGGCAGGGTAATCGTTCCTGCACCAGAACTCCACACATAAAAGGAAGCTCTATTTTGAGGTGCAAGCGTTAGATTGGAATACTGAAGGGTAACGGGGTAGGCGCTGTTTAGAGTTGGCCCAATAGCCGTTAAACCGTATCCTGCTAGGGTTGAGGCACTGGCTGAGGATGTACCCACACCCATTGCGATATTAGCCCAAGTACCTGCCACAGTCGTGTTATCAGTTACATAAATGTAATAGGTATTAACTGTCGCTGTCGTTGGTGCAACAGGTATGTTAATGATCGTACCGCCTTGGCTATCAGTAACTGTAAAAGCATACTGACCAGAGGTTCCTACGTTACGAACAATAATAGCCTGGCCTACAGATACTTGAGTTGCAGGGGGCATTGCAACTGTCAGACCTGAAGCCGTGGCTGTAATTTCGGTAATATTTGCCGCTATATTGCTTGTCTCTGTACCGTTAATAGGCCACTCTAAAGCAACGCTTTGGCTAATAGTTAAAGACTCATATGCAACCTGAGAAGGAGATATAGTCTGTCCAGTAAATGGATTTACATATGTAGTCATTAAGAATCCTTAGCGATAGTCTGACGATCACCCATACGCAGATCATCTTCAGTTTTAAGTGTAGAAAGTGATTTATCAAACATAGCCTGCCAAGTGGGTATCCTTGCATCATTCTTTAAGAATGGGGTCATCTGTAGTAAAGTACCAAAAAGCATGGCATTTGGAGCGTTTTGAGTTAACCAGTTAGTCTGATTAGTGCTTGATAAAGGCTGAATACGCTCATAAAACAATACCTCGAACTGATAGGATTGATCAGGCGTAGGAGCTATATACCAATGCTCATAATCATAATCAGCGTAATAAACAGGGGGGCTTGTCTCTGTATTGTTAGGCCAATAACTGGTCAAATACTCGTATTTTCTTAAGTAGATCGGTTGTTTTGCGCCAGATGCATCAATGTATTTAAGTGATACTGTTTTGCGCCACCGTGCAGGCTTAGGAATAACGGGGTTTCCTGAAACCATTGTGCTTTGTGCAACATTTAACTGGCCTAATGTCTTGATTTCCTGAGCAATTTCAAATTCGCAAAGGGAAATAGCAACAGGCACTTGATTAACAACTGCTTGATCATTCCTCTCTAAGTACTCATAAATGGTACTTACAAGGCTGTCATAAGTCATCACCCAACTTGGAGTTGAGCTTATGGATGAGATTGTCATTGCGCCCCCTAATATACGCCTATTTTAGATAGTATCGGGGGAAATGTCACCCCAGTACTTGTTCTGTCTGGTGCATGACAACAATTCTTTGCTCAGCACCAAACAAACCACCATTAATTACTTTGGTCAGACCGTTGTAGTCCTTGGCCTGCGCCAGTCTGTTACACCCGTGAGTTGACCAGAACCATCCCCCAATCGGAGCCGCCCACTTAGGTGTTCTAGCCCAATCTGGATTTGCCACCAAATCAATCCCCAAAGCCTTACCCGCATGATAAAAGTTGTCATGCCCAGTCAATTGGCAGATCGCTGAGCCTCTGAACCTCCACCCGTCACCAGAAGCTTCATCCCGATTTCCCATACGAAGTTGGTAAATGTGGTTTGCTATTTTTTCAGGCTTGTGGGCGTACTTCATAGCCTCGTCCATCGTTGGGAATCGCTTAGGCCACAGTTGCATGAGAGTCTCAGGACGGTAGTTCAGGTTCTCTTCTAAGCTTCTGAAGTGGTTGGATTCGTAGCTGAACTGCCCAATGAAGCAGGCTTGCTCCTCAGTTGTGTCAATATTGAAGTTTTTGAACGTCATGTTCAGCGGATCTACCCACTCAGCATTAATACCCAATTTATGAAGTTGATCAGCGGTAATCATTTGACCCCCTTGTTAACCAATTCTCTTACTTCGTTGTATTGCTTGATACAGGCGTTGAGGGAGAGGATGGCTGTGTCACCGTCTGAGGCGATGCCGATAAGCTCTTTGACAGTCTGTCGCTCAGATTCGGACTCATTGGCTGTATTTGCTGATTGAGTGGTGGAACCTGAACTGGCTGATACACCACAGGAAGTCTGAGGTAACCGCAACTTGCCAGAGTCAGCGTCAGCATTAAGACTAAATTTTTTGGATTGAACATCATCTTTGGCCTTCTTTAAAGCATTGTTAGCAACTACTAACTTTTTAGCATACTCAGCTTCTTTTGCACGAGCTTCAGTGTTTAAACGGGTAATTTCAGCTTGATCTTCGTCTACTCGTTGTTGATAGCCTGCATGGTGCTCATAGCCACCAAACCCGATTACAGCCAAAGCAACCCCTATCCATACATAGATGTTAAACACGAGTGCTCTCCCTTGCCTGAGCCGTTCTCATGCGTTCTTCATCACCTTCTAAGACGGGTGGTCCTGCGGGTGGGGGAGGAGGAGTCCAATTTGGGCTAGATCCACCGCCTGACATCATAACTATTGGAGCAGGTGGGGGAGGTGGAGGCGCTACATAAGCATCTTTACCTGCCTTGACGTTGTTCATCATAGCTGTAGCCTCGTTGGTTAATCCCTTGGTCAAAATGCCTCCAATACCGCCCACAATGAGTAGGACGATGTCGTTGAGCATCTTGGTGTAGGCTTGGTCAATAGGAGCCATTTGTTTGATAGGCTGAGTGACAAAGGTCACCGAATACAGCAAAGCAAAGGTGATGAACGCAAATATCAGCGTTACCACAATAACAACAAATGCCCGTACACGGACATCTATTTCATCGGCACTGAGCCTGGGTTGTTTGTTGCTGTTGGACAACCACTTGAGCAGTATTTCCTTCAATTTTCTTCTCCAGTAAAGGGGCAATTAGATATTCTGGGCAAGTTTGATCAAACTCACAGCGAGGCTTTTGGCATTGGGAGGCACCAAAGTTATCAGGGTTTTGGCAAAAATAACGATAAGAGTCACCGCATCCTGCCAACAATAAAATCAATACAGCGCATATTCTCATTCTTCCCTCTTTTCCTTTTCACGCTCAAGTTCTTTTTTAAGCTTTTCAATCCTCTTGAGATCATTGGCAATTAATATCCGCTCCTGATGGATGTCCATGTAGATAAACCCAATCACAGGCAATACCAGAACGAATAACAGCGCTAAGATAATGATGGTGATTACATACCCCCATGACTCACTCGATTTATTGCCCACATTAAACCCATGAAGTATATTGCCACGAATATTACTGCTATCGTAGATGCTGTTTTGAACCAGATCCTCTCAGCTATCTCTCGTTGCTCAGCTTCAATCTGCCTTCTTTTCTTAAACTGCGCCTGCCTAGCAATAGCCTGCTCATTCGCTATTGTGCCTAGCATCTTGTTAACTCGTGTATACAAATCTTTTAATTCTGGGGGCACTTGGTATACCATATACTCCCTTAGTTCTACACTCATCTCCTCCATTCTGGTCATTGCCAGAACTCGGTTAATCGCTTTTTCTGCCTGGTCACCCGTTGGATCGTAGACAGTCTTGGACAACATCTCTTCTTCTTCAATGTGATTCTTTAGTGCGTTGTACGCTTTAAAGAACGCTGTCAAATTCTTACCAATCTCAGAGTAAATTGCTGTTGGATCAAATTCCTCGGCCTTTTTTGCAGTTTTTCTGCGTTTTTCCTCATTAAATTCACTGTTTGGATGAATATCGGCTAAGGTTTTGGGCTTTGCAGGAGCAAACAAATTCTTGAGAAAACCAAGTATGCCTGTGACTTCTTTGCCAATCGCCTTGACCTCGTTAGCTGTCTTGACAACATCTTTAACCAGGGCTTGTCCTTCTCTGAACATTTCACATCCCTGCTTAATGGCTTTGAAGGCGACATTTGCGGCGGCGATGAGGGTGAAAGGGTCAATCTCAAACTCCGAATATCTTCTTTATAAATTCAGCCGCAACCCCTGGCCCGAGAAGGATACAGAGCATGACACCGTAGAGCAAATACTCTATCTTGGTCATGCGCTTTTCACCAGTGGATAGCGATTGATGGATATTTTGATACCTCTCGGCACAAATAGCCTCATGAACCGCTAACCTTTTGTCAATATCGGCATCCATCACTTACTCGCAGGTTGGCAAGTAAACGCCTCTGGAGCTACTGTAGCTATGACAGATGATTCCGTGGTCGTTACAGTCTCTACAACGGGGGTAGATTCAGCATCTGCAATAGGGGAGGTAGCCAAATCGGGTACAGGATCACTATCAACAGTATCAGTGACGATATCAGGTGTTTCATTTGTAGGCTCTGAATCAGGAACAATAGGAGCGAAAGTTGTAGGCTCACCAATTGGTTCTGGCTTTGGACCTGGTACCGCATCTGTTGGAGGAGCATAACGCTTCTCAAGGAAATCCATAAACTTTAGGATTTCATCCATAACTTCAGTATCAAAGTCTTTCAGGTGATGTTCACGAATATCCTTGAGAAATTGCATATAGCCCTCTTAAACGGTTGGTGTTGCTACGGTTTCTACAACAGATGCCTCTTGTACAACAGGCAACTGAGCATTGAGTTGAGCTTCGATCTTTTTCATCAAAGGCCAAGCATTTGATTGAGTTGGTAATTGACCTAAAACATTCATGATGTCTTTAATTTCAGCGTCAAATAGTTCAAGATTAATTGCGTTCATAGTCATCCTATTTTTTATTCCGTTGGGTTCGGGGCAACGGCTTCCCCAATCGTAATTGTAGATGTGCTTCGGTCAATTGTCATCTCTCCTTCGCAGGCAATATTCCAGTCCTCCCCCGCCCTTTCTGAGTAGGATGGGACGTTGATTTTGACGTGCTTGCAAAGATACTCTTGAGTAGCATCAAACACCCTCCAAACGTGCTCTACAGTACCCCTTCCAGGCATTCCTCTGGACTTGTTAAACCTGATGGAGTACTTCATACCACCACCACTGGTTGTTGTTGTACGCCAACATTAAAATGGATGAATTTCAGTGGTTCATCACCGCCGTGTCTGGTAAAGCTGTGAGGTACCCAAGCATTGGTGAAAAACAGTGTCCCCTTCCTTACTGGAAAGAGTAGTTTATTAGATGCGTAAGTGACTTTGTTTACGTCAGCTTCTGGCAGTTGGGTTAGGTGCTTAACCTCCCTAGAATCAGTGATAACAATACTGGAAGCCTTCTCTGGCTCATTCAGAAAGTAAAAACCAACAATTTGATTTCCTTCTCCGTGGGCGTGATCTTCCATCCCTGAGAACTTGTAGTGCTGTTGTCCCCACATAGATTGGAAATAAGTGATCTTGTCATCCATCTTATAGCCTTGGGAATTAAGAATATTCCAAGCTGTGGTGGCAATGTATCCCGCTAAATCTTTAACCCTTGGATCTAGATATAAGTTGTCAGTCATCTTGACTGGGTACAACTCATTAACGGGTTCTGTATTCCTTGCTATTGCCTCATCAAACGCCAATAAAGCGCCATCAACAAACTCAGGCTTTGAAATACTATATACCGCAGTAGCGAAATATATGGCTGTATCTAAATTATCCATACCGTTCTCCTATTTATTGTACGGATAAGTATACTTTAACTTTCAGTTAGTACTTGCCTTCAGCAAAGACATTTACGAATACAGTATTGTCTTCCAGTGCCTCAATCTCGTGCCATTCATTGGCTACTAAATTAATAGGCTGAGTATCTTTATTCATGACCAAAGATCTATTTTCTTTACGAACAATGCAAGATCCTGCGTGACACATTGTTGCATGAGCAAACCTATGTTCATGCTTTGGCAATCCTTCGCCTTTATTAGCATGAAATATATTAAGTGTCGCACCATCATAAGTTAATGAATGATAAGGAGCTATTCTTATGGTTTCACTCATATAGTTTGTGTCCCAGTTGTTGTTGTTTTTGTCTTAGGTAGCTTAGGCCAAGCATCCCAAGTTAAATATGAAGTTAATCCGCACCAAGTAAGATATTGTTGCTGAATAGTATTTTGCAGACTCAACGCAGAAGTAAGTCCAGTTGCTGACAACCAGTCACCGTTAGGTACGTTCAATTCTTGATAAACAATATCTGTATTGGGCTGTTCAGTTTGAAGTGTGCAGTTATGCCACTGAATACCACCTTCGACAACTAATTCTTTTTGAACACAAAAATATCCAGAGTTCATTTGCTGTGTAAGCCAAGCATTAGCATTTGTTGTTAATAATGTTTGTGCATTATCAGATGTACCAATACTAAATACGCCGGTATATCCTGCGGCTTGACCTGCATCAATAGTTGCTTGGCTATCACAAACATAATCAACAGTCTGATTTACTAAATCATTTACTACATAAATGGTTGTCATGATACGCTTCCCCAAACATTTCCTGTTGTTATATAAGTGAGTGTATGTCCGTTCTTACTAATTGCGGCTCCACCTGAAGCTCCTATAGTCGAACCTCCATTAGGTGCTCTTCCTCCTGATGCGCCCCATCCTCCACCACCTCCACTACCATCCGTACCGCCTCCATTATTGCCCCCTCCATTTGAAGATCCACCATTTCCTCCAGTGTAGTTATAAAAGGTAACATGATAAAGAGCACCGCCACCACCACCTGCGCCACCACCAAAGCCACCTGCGGAAGTGCCAGAACCTCCAGAACCCCCAGAACCAGGTAATTGTCTACCACCTCCACCTCCAGCCCCGTAATAAACACAAGTACAACTCCCACAACAAAAATACTTATAATAGCTTCCATTACCACCCGCTGAACCAATGCTTCCACCACCCCCTGGACTAGAACAATTAAGACCAGCGCCGCCACTACCACCACCTGCGCCACCACCACCTCCCGAACCTTGACCGCCTGCACCTCCACCGCCTCCCGCAATATAACTATTGTTGGTTATAGAAGTATCAAACCCTAATGATAATGCAGGCCCTCCTGCGGTGGCATTTATTGACGTACCGCCATTAACACCGATAGAACCAATACCACCACAACCAATAATATATCCGTTATTAACAAGAGTTAACGTATCTCCAGTTGTTCCACCAGTGAGTGTTAGTCCATAATTACCTGTACTAGATGCCCATAAATAAACGCCACTGTTGACAGTTACAGTAACTATAGTTTTACCTGCTACATATCCAGTAATAGTGGATATATTTAAAGAAGCATTGGATGTGGATGTAGTGAATGTGTATGAGGCAAGAGCAGGTCCACCCGCAGTAAGACCAAACCCTTTTCCAGACATTCCGCCTCTTGTAATAATTGTTGGCATTTAAATCTCCTGAGCACCAATAACTATTGGTTGTTTCATAACTATTGGTCTTCCGTTTGGATACCATTTATCAGATATTCTTATCTTTGAATCTTGAACGCCTTGTTCACTTGCGGCTTGCATTAACTTGCCATAATTATCTGGATCATCTTCTCTATCTTTGATAATATTTGTGAGCAGTTCACCGCAAAATAATTCAAATTCACGATTATTCAAATCTAAATTATGTGGATTCTCATAAACATCATAATCAAAGTCAAAACGGCTCATAATATATCCGTCTTCAACATATTTCATGATGCCAGATGCACCAAATTCCAAGATTACATCTTTGTATTTTCCAGTAAGTATCTGTGCTCTATTTTGAAATAAATTCAGATCTGAATATTCGTAGATGTAATCTATGTTATTTTTCATATGTTATTTGAATTGTGTTACCGATGCCAATACAGTATAGGTTGCACTTGCTGTCTTGATAATCGTGTACGTATAGACATCAATACCTGACGCATTACCAGAGGTTGGTGCAGATCCTCCCTGCCACTTAGTCGTTACTCCAGATGAAGATCCATCAATTGTGAGCGTACCGTTCATGTAGTAAGCCGTAGATCCTTGGGTCGCTAGTATAGCAATAGTTGCAGACTGCCCAGTAGCCAAAGCCGTATTCATGGTTGTACCAGAGCTAAATGCCAAGTTTTGAGTCCAGTTGGCACTTGCGTTGGATGAATAGTACTGTACAGCGCCAGTGTTGTAATAGGCTGTAGGCGTAGAGTTAATAGCACCCGCAGTTGTATTTACAGTCTCAGCGGCGTTGGCTAAAACAGAAGCAAAAGTAGATGTTGATCCACTGAAAGTTTGAGTAGCTGTCCATGAATTAGCAGTACTCAATGAAACTGTGGATAAAGTACCAGAAGTTGGGAACGTAACAGATGTATTGGCTGTTAAAGTTCCTGTAAATGTATATGCGCCTGAGAATGTGACGTTTCCGCCAATAGTTACGGTACTAGATCCGTTATTAACACCAGTACCACCATAAGTACCAGACAATGTAGCACTTGAAGCAAATAATCCAGATGAGTTATTAGTTACAACGCCTGCTGTATTGAAGGCTGAATTGGTAATTGATGTAGAAGCAGTAAGTGTAGAAAAAGATCCGCTTGTCGCCGCTTTAGTAGCCAATACCTGAACAGTACCGCCATTATCCTTATAGAACAACTTACCATCCGTATAGTTCAGCGCCAACTCAGCACCAGTAGATCCGCTTGTTAAATTGGATGCTGATGGTACGTTAGTGGTCGTTCCACTAGCGTAAATTAGTATTGGGGTATATCCACTTTGTGCCATGTTAAATTCCTTTTCTCAATTTTATCTTAGAACCCACCGCCTGCAACAGCACCCCATGTAGGAGACGCACTAGATCCTTGACTAATCATTACCTGACCTGCTGTACCGTATCCAGTTGTTCCAGTAGTTGCTGAGGATGTACCTAAATTAGTAGATAATCCAATTGCTCCACTTGCATTAATGACGTGAGCATTATTAGGTGTTGCTCCCCAAGGAAAATATAATTTATAACCATTTCCAGAGCCAACACTTATATCTCCATCATGACCAGAAAAATAAATTCCATTGTTAATACTGTAAAAATCAGCAAAAGTACCGCTTGCAGTAAATCCAGATGAATTCATTCCAAACTCACCATAATAAGATGAATCTGTTCCTAAATCATTACTTAAAACATAGTTTGTGGATGCACCAGAAGTATTTGATTTGTTTTGAATAACTGTCTGTAGATAGTTATTTGCAATCGTAGCACCAGAGGTAAATCCTGAATTACTCGCATTAAACGTCAAATTTGGCGTTGTGCTTGTAGTAGAGTTAACAATTAGTACGGGTACTGTTAAAACTGTTCCACTAAACGTAAATCCAGAATAAGAGGACAACGCTCCAGTTCCATTTCCGTAAGGAATATAGCCTGCTGTTAATGTAGTAAGACCAGTACCCCCGTTTGAAACTGCTAATGTGCCTGCAACAGTTACAGAACCAGAAGTTGCTGTTGATGGGGTAAGGCCAGTAGTTCCAAAAGAGATATTTGTAACACCACCAGAAACTGTTGCCCAAGAGGTATTTGTTCCATCTGTAGTCAGGTATTTACCTGAATTGCTTGTCTGACTTGGTGCAAGAGCGTTGAATGCGGCGTTGGCTGTCGTTTGTCCAGTTCCACCGTTTGCAATACCTAGAGTTTGAGTCCACTGAGGAGCAGATCCAGATGAACTTAAAAAATATCCAGATGTGCCAATACCAAGCTTAGATAAAGATGTACCACTTGCGTAGTATGTTATATCACCCGCTGTATAAGAAGATAATCCTGTACCACCATTTGCTATAGGTAAGGCAGTACCAGATAAGGTAATTGCAAAAGTACCGCTAGAAGTAATTGTTGATGGCGTAACCGATAAGAATGAAGGAACCGTCATGCCGACAGAAGTTACTGTTCCAGATGTTCCATTAGATGCAGAAGTAATTTGACCTTGAGCATTAACTGTCAAATTTGCATTTGTATAGCTACCCGCAGTTACCGCAGTATTTGAAAGAGCAATAGTTCCAGAAGAGGTGATAGTGCCTCCACTAAGACCAGTTCCCGCTGTAATTGATGTAACCGTACCGCCACCAGAAGCGCTAACTTGCTGAAGCACAAAAGCTGTTGTTGCAAGCTGAGTAGTATTTGTATTTAATGCGGCGGTAGGAGCAAGAGGAACTCCTGTAAAAGTAGGACTTGCACTTAAAACAACACTGCCAGTTCCAGTAGATGTTGTTGTAGCTGTTCCTCCATTGGCAACTGGCAAAATTCCAGTGACTCCAGAAGTAAGAGGCAATCCAGTTGCATTGGTAAGTACACCAGATGTAGGCGTACCGAGTGCAGGAGTAACAAAGGTAGGGCTTGTAAGTGTTGCTCCAGAAGCCAGAACAACCGCTCCGCTACCAGTGGTAGAGGACAACCCAATTGTTGGGTTACCGCCAGATCCACTGCCATTAGATATGGAAATACCAGTACCTGCTGTCAAGGTCACTGGAGTGGCTGTAGATCCTCCTGCAATTGCAAGTAAACCAGTGCCAGAACTTGACGCAATATTGGACATGAAACTGTTAAGAGAAATCGTTGGATTTCCCGAAGTTCCATCTGGATTTGTAATTGTTATCCCAGACCCCGCCGTCAATGAGACAGCAGTCATGGTATTTGTGCCAGTCTTTACTTGTATACCATTACTCGTACCAGTAAGGGCTAAAGGAGCGCCTGTAAGCGATAGAACATAATTTGAACCCGCTCCATTGTCAGTGCCAATTAAACCGCTTCCTGCCCCTATATAACGTGAATTAGCTAGGGTTGATGTCTGATTGGTAATCGTCAGGAAAGTCTGTGTCAAAGTAGGGGAACTGGCAATCTGCCCCACAGTCGTTTGTGAGGTTACGCCGTTTTGTACGATGGGCACAATCTCTGAGCCAGTCAGAGTTGATGCGGTAGGTAGTTGTGATATTTGTACTTGTGCCATTATGAGCCTATAACAATTTCGTCTTCATCACCATTGACCAGTCCTGGGGAAGATGTATTCGTACCAGTTGATAGTATAGAGTTGCTGTACTGTCCAGTGATCAACTGATTGTTCGGTACATTGAGCGCCAAATCAGGTCTTGGGAACCTTAAATTAATACGCTCAGTCTTCCTTGCAGGCAATCTGTATGGATCTTTCTCGTCCATACAACCCTCTTCACAAACCCTAAGACCTGGAAAGTTAACGTCTGCGTGCAAAGTAGAGAAGACACGCTTCATCTTACAGCGATCACATACCGCAATCGCTATACTTGCATACCCCTCAGTATCAAGGAACATTGGCATAGTTACCTCGTATAGACGCTGATATTAGGAGCCAAATAGATTGGCGATTTGTCTCTTTCCTCAAGCTCAGCCATTTGGAAGTACTTCTCAGCCTGTCCTTCAAGATACTGAATCCTAGGAATCTCAACTCCAGGTAACTCAATACTCATTTGGTGAGCCAACATAGACTGAATAGCCAACATCCACCGATCTGGTATTTCCAATTGGCTTGTTAAAGCCCCAACATCCATCACTTGGCGTGAATACCACACAGTTGCTTGAACAAAATATGTGCTTGGCACAGGCCACAAATAAAATGTAGGCTGTGGAATTGTTCGATCAAACCAGTACTGATAAGGCTGATTGGCTGTAAAGTTCTGATTAGGTAGGTTTGTGTAGTCATCTCTGTTCAAACGTGACATTTGAAGCAGTCTGGCATTGTTACCAAAGTAAAGTTCACGTAAAGATAGGGTTGTGCCACCAGTGGCAACCATTCTGTAGTACGGAACATTAAGTCCTGGGTCAATATCTTGCCAAACCCACTGAGAATCTGTCACTGCAACGCTTGTGCCAGTGTAAAGAGTAGTCCAATTAGTGCCATCAGCAGAGCCTTGGAAGGTGTAATTCCAAGATTGGCTACCTCCACCAGAGATATAGGGCATAAAGCCTATAGAACCAATGTAATTTGGGTTGCCAGTGCCGTAAAACACTGAAATATTGCCGTTTGCTGAGGTCTGTTGGCAATAAGTGTTGATATTATTGTCGTAAACATTAGCAACCATTCCCCCTGCGCTTGTTGTATAGCTACCAGAAGGCTGATTCATGGTGCGATACAGCGCATTTAAGATGTCATTGGCACCATTGGGCAGGGAATAAATGTATTGATCAGCGTTAAGCCCTAAAACTAGCTTATCTACCGCCCAGTACTGAATACCTTGGTTGATTAGGTTAGACAGAATGTAAAACAGGGACTCTTTAGCAGACTGTACCTGCTCATCCGTTAACTCTTCAGCAAGCTTACCCGCACGCCGAGCACCGTGATCTATCAATGTTTGGACATTGATGACTGTATTGCCAACGGTTCCTGAATATGACATTGATTACCACCCTGGGCATTTCCAACGCTTAAGAGATGCTTTTGCCCGTTCTGCATCACCTTTTGAATGACTTACTACACCAGACATACGGGCACAGAATGAATCTTTTCTGCTTCCACCTTGGGGCTGTGGAGCCTTTAGATGGGAACCCGTCTCTCTGTTGTACTTTTCCCTACCTTTGGCGGTTAATCCTGCGCCCTTAGATACTGGCAACTTCTCGCCCCTACCTACCGCAAGACTTGGACCGCCTTCCTTTTTCTTTACTGTTTTGGCTGACTCTCTGAACGCTTCAGCAGTTGGCGCACCTTTGCTACCAGGCTTACGCATATGTTCTTTAGAGCCGTGAGCAATACGCTCTTGTTTAGCGTGAATATTGGCATATAGTCCACCTTCTTTGAATTTTTTACCTTTATCAGCACTGGCAAAATCTTTGCCGACCTTTTGGGAAATTCCAACCTTCTTGGCGAAAGCGGGGCTGTGAGCCACCGCCTCCATCAAGTTGTGTTGAGCTTTAGACTTGCTAGGCATTATGCTTGTGACTCTTGCCAGTTGAGACGAGCCACAACAGTGTTTGAAGCACCTGCTGATAGCGTAGTGGCAACAATGTACAGAATGTCTGGTCCATCTGGATATTGACCTGATTGAGATGTTGGAACACTGTTAGATGTGCCACCACCGTTGGCAGAATTACCAATCGCAGAGATAGATGCTAAAGGATAACTGGTTTGACCAGAACTATTTGTATAGAAAGCCGCAATTGACTCACCACCTGAAATAGTCAATGTGTTGGTTGTATTAACCGCAATCTGAACCAAAGAACTGGTATTGGTACCGCCCTGAACAGGAGATACAAAAGAACCAGAGAATGCTCCAGAAGGTATACCGTTAAGAACCAATTGAATAAGATATGTTGTATTGGTAACAACAGCAATCTCGTTCAGTTGTAACTGTAAACGATTAATAACTTCTTTAATACCAAGCAATCCAACAGTACCATTATCAACAGATGGAGCCAAACGAATAGCCATAATTGGCACGTTAGCTGTGCTGTTAGGGCTAGTCAAAGCGGTCAACATACCGTAGTTGTAAATAGCAGATACGTCTTGATTAAATCCACCATCCATCACCACTGAAGAACCCCAGTGAGACAACATCGCCGCAGAATCAGGAGTCGCATATTCAACAGCCACAGGAGCAGTTGCAGAATATGTGAATGCCGTAGCCGCAGATCCACCAGTTGTACCACGAGTCAAACCAGTCAACTGTGGATAACCTGTTGATGAATTAGCCGCACTTGTTATTCCAGTGTATGTGAAATACTCAATAACACCAGATGTACCGCTACCAATAAATCTAGCAGTACCACCTGCGGGGTTAAATCCTGCTGTACTCAATACATTGATTGTTGTATCTGTAGATGCAACACTAGATGTAATTGATGTAATTGGTAATACACCATTTTGCTCATAATGAGATGGTAAATTACCAGATCTCATGTAAGCAGTGTAGTTTACGTTATTGTTTTGGAAGTTGTAGATGTAAGTAATCGAGCCACCAGTGGTTCTAATGCCAAATCTAGCTACACCTGCACCATACCAAGAGTAGTCAATGTAGAACATTTGTACTTTGGTGAGGTCAAGGTTGTATCCAGATGGGTTAGATGCTGATGAAGATCCATCTAATACGTCATACCAAGATGATTGAGGTACTTTTTGGTCAATAGTACGGGACACAATTGCATTTGCAATCGTAGTTCCACGATACTCAGGACTAATGTACATACTTGTATCACTTGCAATACTTAAAACACGATAAGATTGACCACGAATAACAATATAGTCACCCACAACCAATTGTGTAGTAAATTGAGTGCTTGAACCAGTAACTGCACCACTTCCATTGGTAACAGAAACTGTTCCAACTATTTGATTGATTGAGTTGCGATAAACCGCATACAGTGTTTGCCCATCATATTGGAAGAAAAGACCGTTTTGTTGATCAAAAAATCCAATCTTATTGCTTGCGCCGTACCAAGAATATGGACTTACGTGAATAAATCCACCCGTGGAAGTTGCAGGCGTTGCTGAGGGAACAATGTTATTCAGCGTTGTATAAGTAAAAGTTAATGCAGTAGGTACTGTTTTGACAACAAAAGTACCGTTATAAGCACTTTGATCAGCGCCAGTGACAACAATAACCGTGTTAACAGTCAAATTGTGCGGGAACTTGGTTGTAACAGTAACTGTTGCACTAGAAGATGTCAGTACTGGTTGCTGAAGCTGTGGCTTAAGAATTGTTCCAGTAGAGAATTGAATACCTTTACCTGATTGGTAACGGAAATATCTACGAGTTTGACGTTGCAACAATTGATTTGGTATTGAAGCGCCAACCGTAAAGTTTACAGATCCATCATAAGCGTGTGTATCAACATATCCCGCAGGACGAGCGTACAAATTGCTCTGACCCGCTGTATTAGCGATTGTGGTCGAAGGTGTACCGTTGATATTGGTGAACGTAAATGTCGTTGCTGTGGGCGTTGTAGCCACAATCTGAGGGCCATTTATCGTTGTCGCTGTGCTTGGTCCAGTCGTTCCAGTGATATAAATCAAAGAACCTGCTGATAAACCATGTGGATAAGTAGTTGTACAACTAATTGTTGAACCACTAAAAGTAAATGCTGTTGTACCAGTTAAGTTGTAAGCATAGTTGCTATACGTATAACCTAGGTAAACATAAGTAGAAGTAGCCGACCAACAAGTAGCTGTTGTGATTGGCTGAGCCATGTTTACAGTAATAGAAGTGGCTGTAGAACCGCCTCCAGAAGCCACCCAACCCCAACCATTAGCGTTAGGGTCAATTGCATCTTCAATGAAGATTGGAGAGCCGTTTGGCACGTTTGAGGAGGTCATTGTTATGACCAACTGATTTGTTGTGGACTGATTACCCGCAATAGCTGATACTGGTAATGTGGCATTACCTAAGTAATACAACGATGCGCGGTTGTTTTGCATCGAGGTTTGTTCCCACTTCGTACCTTGCTGACCATATTCAAAGTCAGTATCAATCAAGGACTGCGGTGTTGAAACACGCATCTTGTCTACTGGATCATACGCAGTAGAACGCTGTGCCTGCTGAATTCTTAATTGATTATCGGAATTGGATGACGGACCTGTATAGACTGAGATTTCAGACATATTTCACCTATTAGAGTGGTGGGAGCCGAAGCCCCCACCGATTTTTACTTCTTGGCTCTACCGCCGTGCTTTCTAACCATTTCAGGATTTACAAAACCTCTTCCTGCGCCTGCACTTCTTGGAGTAATCCTTGAAGCTTCAGCGTAAGAAGCGGAATCTCTAGCCCTTTGCTTAGCATCAGCAACGTCTTGTGGAGATACATCTCTCATATTTTGACCAGGAGCAAATTCCATCATCCTTCGATCATAATCAGATATAGCTCCCCCATCCGCATGATGCTTTACTTGTCCACCCTTTTTGAAGGTGCCAGACAAGCGAGTTATCGCAACTGGTGGAGATGCAGGCTTTTTACCTTGAGGCATAGCCACAGCAGAACCCTGTTTATTAACAGCGCCCCCCGTGGCGAAGTGCTTTTTTGAAGCCTTGCCTCCGTGCTTAAAGCCACCTGCATTACCTTCCTTGACAGCACCAGTAGTCTGCATACGCACACCAGGCTTAGTTGTGTCAGCAGGACGGTTTTCCCAGTCACCACCTTCAACAGTGTCTTTCAGGTTAAGGTCAGGAGCAACATTGCCACCCTTAGCGTAGTGGTGTTTGCCACCATGCTTGTGATGAGCTTTTCCGCCGTGTTTAAATCCACCTGCGTTTGACTCTTTTACCTCGCCAGTACCGTGTACTGAATCATGGTGTTCGCCATCAACCATCATTGTGTTTTCAAACTTCTTAGCAACATTGTCGGAAACAGTGCCACCAATAGCGTACTTACCGCCTTTGCACATAGCCTTGTGGTGCTCATGAGAACCCTCTGGATGACCAGAAATCTTATGAACTTTACCACCATGCTTGAAACCACCTGCATTTCCTTCCTTAACCATGCCAGTGCCATGCACTGAATCATGGTGCTCACCGTCATGCATTTCGGTTTCTAAGAACTTTTTAGGTGCTTTTTCGTCAGTAGTCTTAGTCTCAAACTTGTCGATCCCTTTGCCCATTGCTGAGCCACCTTTAGCAAAATGCTTCTTAGCGTGACCGCCTTTTTTCAGACCATGATGAGCCTTTCCTGCCTTTTCATGCTCGTGATGCTTAAGTTCTTTTTCAACTTTTTTGATCTCATGCATTTCAGCTTTGTGCTCTTTACCGCCTTCAGCTTTTCCGCCCTTCTTCATCAAAGGAGTTGGCATACCCTTCATCGCCGCCCTACGAGCCGCAAGAGCACCCATCTTAGGAGCCATAGCAGGAGCCATTCCACCACGAGCAGGCAGAGTGGTTGCACCGTCCATCATTCCGCCCATAGCTTTGTGCATAGTCTTATGACCATGCTCTTCGTGCTTTCCACCCTTTTTATGAGTAGCAGATCCACCTTTTTTGAGCTTCAGAATAACTGAAGGCTCATCGGTGATCATCTTTGGCATTTGGCTGAAACCGCCTGCCCCTTTTGTTGCTTTAGCCATAATTTAGTCTCCTTAAGCTTGGGTGATACCGAGCAGACCTGTTGCCGTAGCATTAGGGCCAACTTGGATTGCTGTCAAACCGAGTGTAAGCACCAGTCTTGCCAATCCGTTTAATGTACCACCAGGTGTATATGTACCACGTACATCAGGAGTTACAGAAGTCGAAGTGAACTGAGGAACCATACTGGAAGCGCTTGCTGTGTATGAACCAGAAGTATTTACAAACACACCTGCCAAATAGTTGGCTTGGCTTGTTGAAATCTTACCAGTCGTACCAGAAACGTATGTCCACCAGTAGTTAGTACCTGTGCTAACGCCAGTTGGAGGTGTACCTGTGAACTGAACGATTGATCCGCTTGCAGGTGAATAACCAACTGTTAATACGCCAGGAGAAGCGATTGTCCAACCAGTTACAGCTTGTGTAGCATAAGTTGTTGTGTTGGAGTAGTAACCCAAAGCCAAAGTTCCAGAGTCATTTGATAATGAACCACTGAATCTATTGCTTATGATGTATGACGCATCAGAGATACGAGCAGGTAAGCCTAACACATTAGATGTGTCTGCTGACATTGCAATACCAGATGCGGCTCCAAAAGTAACAGAGTAAACCTGGAAGAAGGCTTTACGTCCAACTACTTGAGTAGCAGATGATGTGCTATTTAGGATGATCTCAGTCATTGGCTGACCGTAGTAATCGTATCCAGACACAGTTGCTGATACAGCAGTAATGGAGTTAGTGAAAGTCAAACCAGTGTTTGATCCTGCCGCAGTAGTAGTTACAACGCCACCAGTAGTTGTGGTCAGTGTAAATGTTGTAGTACCGTTCGTTGCAGAGATCAGGTATGTACCTGCCGCAAGTCCAGAAGTACCAGAGTTAGTTCCAGTTACAGTCACTGTTTGACCAACTGCCAATCCAACGAGAGGAGTTGTTGAAACAACGAAAGAACCAGTTGTACCACCTGCGCCAGATGCGGCAGTGGCAATGTTAGCCGTTACAAAAGTAGCGGCAGTAAAAGAACCAGTAGTAATTGCTACTGCTCTTGGATAGTCGAACTGAACAACAGTCGTACCGTCACCACGAACAACACGAGTTGTACCCGCAGATGCTGATGCCGCCGCAAGTGAAGTTCCACTATAAGTCGTTGCTGTAGTAGGTGTAACAGCCGCTAAAACAGCCGCAGTTGTTCCAACTGAAGCAGTTGTGTCATAAAGAAAAACACGACCCATTGGGCCAAAACCCAAGGACATTGGTGATGGATCACCCAAATTGCTGTTTACGTTTGTACCCGCATTTGATTGGGCACTACCTAAGAATAGGTCATCTGAAAATTGAGGCATTTTTTGTTCCTTTAGCCATGAAGCTCATAAGAATTTGAAAAAGGGGAGAGATTTGACTCCCTCCCCAGATGGATTACACGCCAGGTGTACCGAAGAGCGCTCTAGGATCTGTCCATCCTATTGCATAACGCTCAGTTGCTTTATAGCGCATAGAGTCAGTCTCGAAGTCACCTTCCATAGTCTTCTCTAAACGTCTACGCATCAACAGCTTCATACCTTCTGGTGCGTCTGTCTGTACCCACCATGCGGTAGATGAAGTCAAACGGCTCAGAACAGCGGCACCCTCATCCAATAAGCCAATAGACTTAACGGGGTTGATGTCGTTGTTTGCTGTACCAGTACGTAAAACTGACTTGAGCAACACTTCAGCTTGGAAAATATTGCCTGGAGCCACAACCAACTGGCGTGGTACCAAACGAATTTTCTTCTGGTTGTTGTCAACAGCGTTACGAATCTGAATCAACATTTGCTCTAAAGAAGTCTGTGACAACACTGCGGCTGTAGACAACTGGTTAGAGAAAGTGCCGTTCACGATTGGGTGTGATGCGCTGATTAAAGATACGCCGTCGCCACCAACATAGTTGGAGTTGAAAGCGTTATTGAGCACGTTTGCCGCTAAAGTCTCTTTTGTCTCAATCAAAGACTGAGCTAAGTGACGAGCGTAAACTTGACCAATACGGATATGGTCGCCGTCTTCTACCAACACCTTTGTCAATGCAAAGGCAAGCCCATACACTGAGTAGATATAGCGTTGGAGGAAGAGCACACCACCTTGCTGATAAGACACTGGAGTGCCATCAGGAAGTTGGGGAGCGGCGCCAAATCCATAAAGGACTGGCTCTTCGTGGTAGTTACGTGGAATACCTTCTTGTTCACGGAAAACACGTGACCATTCGTCTTCACGGAGATCGTAAACGCCATCAAAACATTCGTTAAGAATCGGTTCGACAATACTTCTAAAGTCCGTACTTCGCATTGGTGCGGCCATAATTTACTCCTTATGCAAATGCTGTTACGCTACCAAACATCTGAGATGCGGCTACGACAACACGAACAATAGTGTATGAATCGCCCCAAGCATTGCCTGGAACGGGCGAAAGGTCAACAACACGCATCTGACCTTGGGTGTTATTACCAACTGCTGTAGAAGCGCCTAGTGTCGCTTGTGACAGACCTGTAGTAGTAGAACCGTTAGTTATGTTGGTGAAGTTGTACTCATTACCGATAGCGGTTTGAGCGACTGAACCGTCTGCTTGGATTTCATAAACGATGTTGTTGTCGTTATAGAAATAAGCAATACAAGATCCAGTAATGTAAGTTGTACTGGCAGGCCAGTAGTTAGATACACGACGACGACCTGTAGAGTCAGTCCACTCAACACCCGCAAACGCACCAGAGAAAGCTTCTGTGGTAGCTACGGGAACGATTACACCTGCTGACGCAGAGTATTTAACTGGTTGACCCTTCAAAATGTTTGAAGAGTAGCCAGAAGTGATTCCTCCTGCTAACGCCTGAGCACGATCCAAGCCTGATGGATGGAACGCAGGGCGTAAACCGAAGGGTTGCAATAATGCTGACATATGCAAAACTCCTTTGTTACTTCACCTACCCAGAAAATACGGGTGCGGGAAGCGGTTCATCAATCTTGCCAATACCTTCACCTTCTAGTCTTCCTAGTGCCTTGCCGTTACTATCACGACCCATTGTTTGCTCTGCTTGGATGCGAATTTTGTTCGCTTCCTCAAGAGGCATATCATGGTGGAAATGTTGCATAACCTCCTGATACACATCCATAGGGATCTTGTACAGTAACATTTCATTGCAAGACACAAATCCAACGTGCTCACCTGATTTGACTTTGTGGCTTTCGAAATGGGGTACTTCCTCAGTCTTCACTGGGACGTATCCAAGACGAACCCGCTTGTCAATGCTGTCATATGAGTTGGTAGTGGATAACCAACAAACGTGCCAACCAGGGATTTCAGGGACATCTGGCAATGCTCTTTGTGTCCACTCATCACTCCACATCTTGCGACGTTCCTGTGCTGAGACGAACTTCTCTTCTGGGGCTTGGCGGGATTCATCTTGCTGAGCACGATTCTGTCTACCGCCTGCATTCAAAGATTTTTTTAAACGTGATTCCATAATTAGTTACTCCTTTGTGAACGTGCTTCCATTGCATAACGCTTGATCATCTTTGCTCTCTTCTGGGGGTCATCCCAGAATCCTGCGTCCTTCATCGCTCTCACCTGTTCTGGATTAAGCGTAAAGGTATTGCGGCTTGCGCCTGCCGCAGATGA
>Ga0208497_1000070_pt1 | contig 55629 bp, 39 predicted proteins | sample CryBogCBE25Aug07_FD_184555 | JGI IMG/M metagenome (GOLD analysis project Ga0208497, IMG submission 184555) | Freshwater microbial communities from Crystal Bog, Wisconsin, USA - CBE25Aug07 (SPAdes) | ecosystem: Environmental > Aquatic > Freshwater > Lake | place: Crystal Bog, Wisconsin, USA...
GTTAGTCGCGGTGGAATCATTTGGCGTTTTACAGTTACTCCTGCAAGTGGTTTAAGATATAATGATCCAGGTGTTAGAGCATACATTGAAACTATAGATAATTTTGATCGTTATACACCTGCTTATGTAAATTTTAGCCATTTGAATTTATTCCCCTTCCAAGGTACAAGCCAGCCTTCAACTATAACAGTAACACAAGGATCAACCAATGCTAGTGTTTCAGGTGGTAGTGGTATTAAATTAAAAAGTGGAGATATAATCCAATGCCAAGGTCAGCCTCGTGTTTATAGTGTATTTGGAGATGTTACAGGAACTAATCTTGTATTGAATCGTCCTGCTTTAGAGTCCAATGGTACATATACATTATTAGTAGGTAACAATGTGCAATTCTATGTTATTTGTACACAAATTCCAGATTACAAAATTAATCCTGGTGGTATTATCACTTGGGATAAACCATTTATCTTTGTAGAGAGTTTACCAACACCATGACCACAGCATTAAATTTAACGCCATATGTTGGACTACAACAAGCTACTTTTATTCGCATGGTTTTTACACAAAATGGAAGCCAGGTTGTAGTGCGTGTAAGCAATCATTCAACTCCATTTAGTATTACTGAAAGTGATGGTCAAAGTTATAGTTATCCTGCTGTAGGCACATTGTTGGGTGTTACTCAAATTGCCAATGAACTTAAATCCAGCCAAGCTGATGTAACTATTTCACTATCAGGGATACCTGCACAATATATGAGTGATATTGTATCCAATCCAATTAAAGCGGCTCCAGTAGAAATACGCAAGGTATTTTTTGATACTAGTGGAAATTTCTTAAACATTGCTGGAAATCCAATATTAGAATTTGTTGGTGTTGTTAGTAATTTCTCTATTGATGAAAAGTGGACAAATTATTCAAGTCAAACAGTAACCAGCACAATTAATTTAACTTGTGCAAGTACCTTAGCGGTATTAAGCAAACAAGAAGCAGGACGCAGAACCAATCAAGCAGATCAAAACTATTGGTTCCCAGGAGATAATGCAATGAATCGTGTGGCATCATTAACAGATGCGGTATGGGACTTTGGTGGAACAGCACCTGTGAGTACAATAAATTCAACTACCGGTCAGGTAGTACAGGCATAAGGAAAAGATATGGGTTGGTTAGATGCAATAGGATCAATTTTTTCTTGGGCCGAAAACTCAAGCCTAGTAGGAAGTCTAGTCCGTGTTGCCGCGGCATTTGGACTAATGCGATTTATTAATGGTCTTACAAATAAAAATACTACTACAACAGTTCCAGATAATCGTATTCAAATCCAACCTGCAACAGATAATAAAATTCCTGTTGCATATGGTGCTAGTTATCTTGGTGGAACAATTTTTGATATACAATTAACCAATAATAATTTAAGTTTATGGACAGCCATAGCCTTATGTGAAACTACAGGTAATTTATATTCAACAGGTGCCGCTAGTCAAATACATATTGATGCAATTTATTTAGATAATAAACTTATTACCTTTGCTAGTGACGGTACTACTGTAGACCATACTACAGATGATACTGGGGTTATAGATTATAGGGCACAAAATGATTTAGGTATCTACTTGTACCAAGGTAATAGTAGTAGCCCCATGTTGCCAGTACAACCTGGTACTACAACTCCTATTTCCGGTACTGTACCATCAGCGGCTTATAGTATTATGCCTGGATGGAATAATACTTACATGGCGGAAAATATTGTTTTTGCCATTGTTAAATTAAATTATGATCAAAGTAAAGGTATTAGTACAATTCCTAACTTAAAATTTCATGTGGTAAACACCATGAGTTTGCCTGGAGATTGTTTGTACGATTATATGACTAATGATCTTTATGGTGCAAGTATTAATCCTAATTTAATTAATACTTCAAGCATTACTGCATTGAATACCTATAGTGCCCAATCAGTAACTTATGGTAATTTCCCTGCACAACAAAGATATGCTGTTAATGGCCTTGTTTCGACAAATAATAAAGTTCTTGATAACATGGACAAATTGGCCGCTACAGCTGGTAGTTATATTACCTATGATGTAGCCAGCGGCAAATGGAGTGTATTAATTCAACAGGCTGTTAGCCAATCATTTACATTTAGTGATCATAATATTATTGGTCAAGTTAATGCTACAGGTACAGCATTAGACAGTTATTACAATAGTGTTGAAGTACAATTCCCTTATGCATATTATAGAGATCAAAACAATTACATTCGTATTGATTTACCTAGTGCTGATTTAGATTATAATGAACCTGTTAATGTTCTTAAACTTCAACATGATTTTATTAATAATCAAGTTCAAGCGGCTATTGTAGGAAATATTATTCTTCGTCAAAGTAGAGAAGATCTAGCCGTAGAATTTAAGACAGATTTTTCCAGTTATAATTTACAAATTGGAGATGTATTTGGATTAACCAATGCAACTTATGGATTTACTAATCGTCAATTTAGAGTTATTAAATTAGTTAAAAATGAAGATGACCGAGGTGAATTAACTATAACTGTAACTGGTCTAAGTTATAATCCAGATGTTTATACTGTTGATACCATTGATCAATTTACTCCATTATTAGGAACAAGTAGTAATCCTAATTTGGCGGCAATCGGAACTCCAATTGCACCTACAGTAGCAAGTTCAACAATTTCAAGCCAACCAAGTATTACAATTACAGCTACGGTACCTAGTGGTGTTGTTACAGATATGGAATTTTGGGCATCAAGCGATAGTGTAAATTATGTGTTCCAAGGTTCTACTCGTAGTGCCAATAGCGGACCATTTACTACCGGTTCAACAACAAGTTTTAAGACTGTTGAATTACAAACAGCCACTTGGTATTTCAAAGTTCGTGCAGGTAATCAACAAGGTACAAGTAAATTTAGTCCAGCGAGTGCAGGCCTACCATTTACCTATGTACAAGCACCAGATGTTCTTCCATATAATGCCAGTGTAGTAGATAGTAGTGGCAATAGTCTTTTAAGTAGCACAGGTGCCAAATTAGCGATGGGTGCATTGGCCTTTTATGTTGCTGGTAAAATCAATTGGGGCGATATAGCTAGTAAAACTGCCGATCAATTGGCTAGTTTATTTGGCATTAGTCCAGATACTGTTGCCACTGTTAAATCAGCTGTCAATAGTACTTTTAATGGAAGTGTTAAAGCCGGTACAGGTATTGAAGTTAGTAATGATGGTACAGTTAGTCTAGATCCAACATATATTAATAATCAATCATCTGCAACTTGTAATTTAACTTTTGGTACATTCTTTCCCGGTGATTTATCTACTTCAGATAGTACTATTCCTGTGGCTAATTCAAGTTCTGATAGAGCTCCACATGATGGTAACTATTGGTTTAGAATTACAGGAAGTTATACCAATGCGGCTTATACTGTAGGTTCTGGTAGTGCTAAAATTTATAAAACAGATGGAACTTTAGTAAAATCCATCAGTGGTAGTAGTATTACTATTACAAATGGCAACCAAGTAAATTTATCATTTGGTTCTGTAGATATTAATACTGATTATTATATTCTATTAGACAAAAATGTTGTAACAGATGGCACTTGTCAAAGTCCTGCAATTAATGATCCCTATAGTTGGAATTTTCATACAGCAGATCCACAAGATGCTGTAACTCCAACTCCTCCAGTAGTTTATCAACATCGTGTTTGTCCTCCTGTTAAAATTACAGGATTAAGAACATATTTGTTTTCATATTACAAAATTAATCCACCAGGATTCAAACCAGGAATATATTCAGGACAAGTTAAATTATCACCAGATAATAAACGAGTTGATCCTGAATCGGATATTGGTATTGTATTCAACCAAGCTATTAATTTGACAAATGTAGGAACAATAACTATTAACAGTTCAAGTGGAGTATTTCAAACATTTGATCTAAGTAAGACATTTACCAATAATAAAACAGCTGATAGCAATTTATTATGGGCCAATACCGAATATAATGGTAAAAATCCACCTACATATGATAATGGAATTTTATGGATTAATCCAACTCAAGATATGACCCCAGGAACAACTTATTGGATTACAATGACCAGTAATTGTGTAATCAACAGTTGTAATACTGGTGGCAATGCTCAAGTAGCAGATTCAACAACTTTAACATGGACTGTAGACAATGGCACTAACTTTAAGTTATAATGCAATTAATATTAACCCTAATGGTTATACACCGATAATCCCAAGTATTAACAGTCTCGGTTTGACTCTTAATTTGGATCGTGATTCTTTAGTTAATCCTTCAGGAACAATAACTATCTATGATAGCAATAATAATTTATTAGCTACTATACACGGGAGTGATCCTGAAATATCAATAGGTAGACAATCATGACCCGTTTAGTTTTCAAAAGTAATCTTAGTTCTACAAGTAGTATCAGTTGTAATCTTGTTTATGCAACTAATATTAGTCTTGCACCAACTACACTATCTTCAACTTTTACCTGTGAATACCAACAAGGTATGACAGTTAATGTTTTTATTGAATCATTAAGAATTCCATGGCAATCAAATTCAACTTATTCAATTGTTGTAAATTCAGGATTTTTTACTGATTTATTAGGTAATAGTAGTCCTAGTCAAACAATATTATATACTACTGGCACCGGACCTCAAGATGCAGGTCATTTCTTAGGTTCAAATTCTGGATTAGATGCCAATGATAATACATATTTTGGATTTTACTTTGACCGCAATGTATTCAAAGGAACTTCTAATACTGCATTGGTAAGTCTTTTTTATAATAACAATGGTGTTGGAGTTTTATTAAACACATGGACAAATAGTCAAGCTAGTTTTTATCCAACAACATCAAGTAATGCATTTTCAATTAATATAACAGGATATTTGCAAGCTAATACAAATTATTTCTTTACTATAGATAGTAGCTTTATTAAAGATGTAGATGGATTAGGTAATAGTCCTATAGGTGGTTTAACATTTACCACAGCATCAGAACCAACATTCTTTGATTTATCCGCTCAAATATTATGTAATAGTTCAATATCTACTACTGCTAATCGTATTTTAGCATCTGATAAACTAATATATCTTAATGGTAATGCAACTTCTTATGTAGAAGATACATTATCACCTGTGATTAATTATCCATACATTACCGATCCAAATTATAATGGTAATGGTACATATACTGTTACTGTTACTGCAACTGATTCTAATGCATTAATTTCATTAAAACCTACAAGTCAGGCTAATAATTGGACTTTTAATTCATCTACCAGTACTCTTACCATGGCAGATAATAAAACTAATATTAATTTAATGTTAGGTAGTCTAGTCATGTTAACTAAAGTAGATTATGAAGGATATTTTAATTTAACTTATAGTGTTACAAGTCCTACTAATGGATCAGATTCAAAATCTCAACAGGTAAATCGCGGAACACCTTATGATACACAAGTAACAGGTATTCCAAGTTCTGTAAGTTATACACAAAATACAGTATCTACTGCATTTCAAACTATTCAAGTAAGTGATTTTGATACAGCCACTGGACTAACATGGACTGTACAATTTTCAACATTGAATATAGGTCAATTCCAATCTAATTCAATATCTGCTACTACATTTTGGAGATACACAGGAACTAAAAGTCAAGTTAATGCAGAATTGGCATCATTAATATTTTCTCCTAATTTAGATACTACTTCCAGTCAAACTATAACATATACACAATCTAAATCTGATAAATCTGGAACTCAAATTAGTCAAACTATTCCTATGACTGGAATACCAAAGGCTAAAACTACAACTTATTATGTTTATACTTCTACAACTTTTCCACCACAATTTGGAGGATATAGATTTATTCCTAGTCTAGCTCAAATTAACTATGGTACAATTGATATTTTATTAATTGGTGCTGGCGGTGGAGCAAGTAAGGATCCTAATTATTTTGGAAATTTGCAATCTAGTGGTTATACAGGATTTGAAGGCGGTGGCGCTGGCCAAGTTATTGAACAATTAAATGTCAAACTAACTCAACAAACATATAATCTTGGAATATTCAGTGGAGGTAGTATTGGTACTAATGGTGGTAATACCACAGGATTTGGATTTACTGCTTATGGCGGTCAAGTTGGTACTAATGGTAATCAAATAACAACAGGTCATGGTGGAACATCTGGTTCTAGTTATTCTGGTGGAAATGGTGCTAGTTTTTATAATTTTAGCCAATACAGCTATGCAGGTGGAGGTGGAGGTGGACAAACTAGTGTTGGACAAAATGCTAATACTAGCAATGGACAAGGCGGTCTTGGAGGATCTGGAGTAACTTCTGTTATATTAACTGTATACAATGGTACAAGTACAACTGTAAGTACTGGTGGAAATGGCGAAAGTACAACAGGTGATCTTGGTTACATTTATACCGGCCATATACATAATTCAGGCTGTCCAGTTTATGGATCTGGAGGTGGTACAATAGTTGGCGGTACTTACAGTAATGGAAGTTGGTCAGGCGGTGAATTATACATGTATGGTGGAGATGGACTTGTTATTGTCAGAGTAACAGTATGATAGATCTTAAAGAATTAAGTAAAAAGTTTTTTGATAATCCACAAGCTAAAGAAAGATACGATCAATGTCAAAATTGTTCTAGTTTTAATCGATCTATAACTATTTGTAATCAATGTGGTTGTTTTATGCCATTAAAAGTTTTTGTAACTATGGCTACATGTCCATTAAACAAATGGCCAAAAAAAGACTCGCTATAGCGAGTCTTTAGAATAGGTGTTAGGGAGTGTAGAGATAAGTGAAATGGCTGTAACACTTATGAGGAGATCAATATGCCATTGATCTATAAGACTTGGGATTATGATGATCAAAAATAACCCTGGGACAAGTATAAGCCTCCCTAACATTTTTATTTATCTTGTTCGCTTCTAAACCACTTAGAAAAGGCTTGTTGTGCCTGCGCACTATTCATCATAGTATTATCAGGGCCTTGTGATTTATGACAACTTTTACAATAATTACGCCAATGTTTAACCGGAGTTGTTACTAATCTACGCTCAATGACTTGATTAGATACTATTGCTCCGCATCCTAATTCACAAGCTCGATAATTTTCTTTTAGGCCAACAACTACATAACCTAATGTAGGATTATGATTAGGTTCTTCTATTTCAATTTGTTCTTCTTCGCCATCTTCATTGATAATAGTTTCACGAATAATTCTAGGCTTTCTATTAACTTTTTTCTTAGAAATTTGACCTGTGGAACCAACTAGATTGCCATCTACTACAATAGCAACTTGTTCTAATAATTGTTTTAATTGTTCTGCATTCATATGGTATTTAGATTCAAACAACTTTCAAACTCTTTTTTTTGAGTTTTTCCGAGTTTTTTAGGGTTTTTTGAAGTTTATGATAAGTACTATTATGATTCGCGAAATCACATACAACCTTAAGGAGATATTATGTCAGCCGCATCAACCTATTTAGAAGGCAAAGTATTGAACCATGTTCTTACTGCCACAGCATTTACTCAACCAAGCACACGCTATGTTGCTTTGTTCTTAAACACATCGGGTTCCGCATTAGCCCACTTACAAGATGGTACTTTAACTGATGAAGTCAGTTCAAGTGGTACAGGTTATGCTCGTCAAGTAGCAACATTTGCTGCCGCAAGCACAACAGGTTCAGGTACATCAGCTGTAACAACCAGCGCAACTAATGCAACTATAACATTTCCAACAGCTACAGCAGATTGGGGAACAATTACTCACATTGCTATTATGGATAGCATTACTGTTGGATCAGGCAATGTATTGTTCTTTGGTGCTGTAACAACAAGCAAATCAATATTAAATGGTGATACATTCCAAATTACTAGTGGTAATTTAACTGTAGCACTAGCTTAATTAAATATTTGGATACCTTGCATGGTGTAAGGTATCCAATTGATATCAAAATAATGTGCTTAATGCACAACTCTGGAGCGAAATAAATGACAACAAAACCATATATTGTTACCCGTGCAGGTAAAGGTACACCTTTATCTACTACGGAAGGCGACAATAACTTTACGAACCTACGCGACGCCACCGTAGGTTTTCAAGCAGACGGCGGAACAACAGTAACGAGCGACCTTAATGGTTCAGTTAACTTTGTAGCAGGTTCTAACATTACTATTAGTGGTGATGATACTGCTAAGACAATAACAATTAATGCACCTTATAGTGCAACAGGCGCAACTGGAGCCACAGGCGACACAGGTGCCACCGGCGCTACTGGTGATACAGGTGCCACCGGCGCCACAGGTAACACTGGACCTACAGGCCCTCAAGGCGATACAGGTCCTACTGGAGCTACTGGTGACACAGGACCTACAGGCGCTACTGGTATTCCAGGTGCTCAAGGTTATACAGGCGACACAGGCGCCACTGGCGACACAGGTGCTACTGGTGCTACTGGCGCAACTGGTGATACAGGAGCTACTGGTGATACAGGACCAACTGGAGCCACTGGCGACACAGGTATGACTGGCGCAACTGGTGATACAGGAGCTACTGGTGATACAGGACCAATAGGCCCAACAGGTGCTAATGGTACTAGTGTTCGTATTGTAAATGCTGTTGCTAATGCTGGAGAACTTGCTGGTTATAACACATCAGGTCTACAAATTGGTGATGGTATTATTCAAGAAGACACAGGCCATTTACAAGTATGGACAGGTAGTGGATTCACTGATGTAGGTCAAATCAAAGGTGACCAAGGTAATATGGGTGCAACTGGTGCAACAGGTGCAACTGGTGCAACTGGTGCTACAGGCGCAACAGGTGCAACAGGAGATACCGGACCTACTGGCGCTACAGGCGACACAGGACCAACAGGTGCTACTGGTGCAACTGGACCAATGGGTGCAACTGGTGATACTGGTTTAGGATTTACATGGCGTGGTCAATTCAGCAATGGTACAAGTTATGCTGTAAATGATGTAGTCTATGACAATGGATCAAGTTATATTGCTGTTAATGCAAGTACTGGTCAATCATTAACTAATAGTGGTTACTGGCAGACTATTGCTTTGAGAGGCATGGATGGCAACATGGGTCCTCGTGGATTTACTGGTGATACTGGTGCTACTGGCGCAACCGGAGCTACTGGCGCAACCGGAAGCAAAGGCGATACTGGTGATACAGGTGCCACTGGTGCCACTGGTGCCACTGGAAGTACAGGTGCAACTGGAGAAACTGGTGCTACAGGTCCTACAGGTGCAACAGGTGCAACAGGTAGTGCAGGTGCTGATGCATTGTTTAATGTAGTAGGTGCTTGGAGTGGTGATGTAACTTATCAAAAGGGAGATGTTGTAACTTACAACGGATCAAGTTATATTCTTAAATTTAACTTGGCAGCTCCTGGAAACAGTACTGGTCTAAATCCAACTACTGGTCCTGCTTACCAATTGTTAGCCAGCAAAGGCGATACAGGAGCAACCGGTAATACAGGTGTTACTGGAGCTACAGGTGCTACAGGTGCTACAGGTGCTACAGGTGCTACAGGCGCAACAGGTGCAAACGGTATGGACTTAACTGCTAATGTAGCAACTGATGCTCCTTCTGTTTATAACACAAGTTATTTCGAAGGTACATTAGATACTCCAACAGCATGGAGCAAAGTGGTAATCAGTGGCGTAAGCTATTGGATGCCATTATATCAGTAATAGATATACGAAAGTATAGGCAATAAAGGGGGAGGAGTAACCCTCCTCCCTATCCCGTTTAACAAAGGAAAAACGATGACCAAGCCAGTGATAGTAACTCGCGCAACTAAAGGCGCACCATTAACTCGTACAGAGTTAGACAATAATTTCACCAATATTGATAATGCCACAGTTGGCATCAGTGATGGTACAAACTCAGGTTCATTAAGTCTTAATGATACCTTAAATTTCACAGCCAGTGGTAATGCCACAGTTGTGTACAATAGTTCAACAAAAACCCTAACAGTTGGCACTTCTGGTGGTGGTTCCAGTGCTTTAAGTAGTTTAAGTGATACAGATATTGAAAGTCCTACTATGTTTCAAGGATTAATTTATAGTGTACCTTTAGGTAAATGGATCAATGGAGATATTGTTAAATTAGTTACAGGAACAAGTGGTCGTATTAATGTTGATACAACCATTCCTCGTGCTCCAATTATTGATTTAGCTACAACAGGTGTAACTGCTGGAACTTATACTAACCCCACTACTACTGTAGATAGTTATGGTCGTGTGACCAGTATTGCTAATGGTTCAGGTGGCGGTAGTCAATTGGTATATTTGTCAGGAACTCAAAATCCTCAAATATACTCTGATAGCGGCGGCAATAGCAATGCTTTATTAATTACAGGTGACATAGTAACTTATAATCCTACTGGAGCTGTTACTTTAGTTAATGATTATAATAATCGTCACACATGGTTCAGAATTAATAATGCTGGCACTTATATAATTGAAATATTTGGAAATAGCGAAAATAATGGCGGTAACCAATTTCAATTAATTAGGACTTCTGATTCTGCTGTAATTAATCAAAATTATAGTGGATGGTTTCCACTTAATGGGTATTACTTAAATCCTCGTTTAGAAGCGGTGGTAACAATAACTTCTGCTACAATTTATTGCTTAAATTGTAGTGGTGCCAGTACTATCCTAGGTCCAGTTTTTATTCAAGTAACAAAAATAGCTTAAAGGATAACCAATGACTCAAGACATCAGTTATTTTGAATCTGGTTATATAGACGATAATTATTTTGTCTATACAGCTGATGCCGAAGCTCATCTTTCTGTAACCAGTTCGATTAGGGCATTTGTTTCATCTCAATCATCTGCCAGTGGTCAAGTAATAACTGCTAATTTAGTCAGTACAACTTCAATGCCACGAGCAATACTTGATGGTACAACACGCTATATTGACCCATATATTATTAGTGGAAGTAATTATAGCGGAATTGGATTTGATAGTACCATTAAAAAGTTTGGTGCAAGTTTAAGATTCGATGCAAGAAGTATAGGAGCAACTATTGATGTTGGGCCTGTATTTGCCAATGGACAATTTGTTGCCTTAAATGCAAGTAGTCAAGGAAACAATTATACTATATCTAGTACTGATGGTGTAACATGGACCAGTACTCTTAACAATCTTCCAACAAGAGATCCATTTCTATCTAAGAATTTCTTAAAATATCTCAATGGCCATTGGGTAACAAATATTGGTACCAATTTTTATACCAGTACAGATGCTGTCAATTGGACAACTGTAACTTCTAATGTTAATCTTAGAGATATAACTTGGACAGGAAATTATTATATTGGTATTAATAATGATAGTGTACCAAGTTTAGAATATAGTACTGATCTAAGTTCATGGACACCAAAATTTAGTTATACTAATCAAACAATTAATAATGGTATAAAATCTTTTTCCATTAATTATGTTGATCCTGTAAGTGGAAATTCAACACCAGGATATCTAAATTTAGCATTAGGTCATGTTGTAGATAATCAAAATAGTTATGGACCAACTATTAACTATAATGTAACAAGGCAAATTACAAATTATACTGGCCCTGGTGCATTAAAGACCAAAGGTGTTAGTGGTTATCCGATAATCAATGCTAATTTCGATCAATTAAGACAATCTTTCTTAGATGCCGCATCTGATGGTACAACTTTAGTTTTAGTTGGTACCAGTGGATTAATTTATACTGTTGCAATTAGTAGTCTTGTTAATAATACTGTTTATAATACCACTGTTAATACTGTTAGTCTAACAGCTAGAACTAGCAATACAACAGATGATATTAGTGAAGTTAAATTTCTCAATAATGTTTACATTGCAAGAACCACTACAGGTAAAATTTTACATTCTACAGATGGTATAACTTGGGCAACACCATTTGTTCCTCAATTATCTACTCCTACAATTACAACTCCATGGGTAGATGGTACTATTGATATTCCAGGTAGTACATTTTATACAACCTTATCTTATGGTAACAATCAATGGGTAGCAGGTGAATTTATTAGTTCTGATTCTGTCAATTGGTCTAGAATTGATTACATTGGTCAAATACCAAATCAACAACCAAGTGTTTACTATGAACCCGGACAATATCTAAATCAATGGCGCACACTTGATTTTTGGTTATATGTAACTCCAAGCGATTTAACCAGTATAACTGGTGTATTATGGCAAAGTGCTTTAGATTCTAAAGCTGTAATGAATATCAACTTTGATACCAATAACGGCGCATTAAGTTCTTATTCTTCTTTTTCAATTATTGAAAATGATACAAATGGTAATAGTTTAGGAACTTATACTGCCAATAATGCATTTCAATCTGGACAATGGAATCATATTCGTGTAGTACATGATAATGAATTAGGTGCTATATTTGTTAATGGATCAAGAGTAGAACAATTTACTCCACAAGGTTCATTAGGATTTAGTAATACCCCTATGTATATCGGACGCCAATTTGGAGATGTTAGATATGCAAGACCCGCTTACTACATTGATGAATTTTTATTAACTAGAGATTTATTAAGTAGTCCAAATGATACTAGTTATTCAGTACCTACTGAACCATGGAGTAACGGTCCTAATGTCTTGGCCCTGTTACATTTTAATAATGATATCGATGATGATAACTTGCCATGGAATGGAGCATACTTACAAAGTACATTTAGTTTAGATTATGTACCTAGTGCCATTAGAGATCAAGCTCAATTAACTGCAACAAGTTCTATTACAGTCAATGTATCTGTCGTTAAATCAGCACAAATTCATTTATCTAGTACAACTACAGAATATGGTCAGATTAAAGTTCAGAAATCAGCAACAGCAAACTTATCAACAACAAGTCAATTAACTGCATCAGTTCGTCATGTTTCTACAGAAAATGCTCAATTGACATCTACAAGTCAATTGATAGCCAATGTTGCTAAGATTAAGAATGCACAAGCTAGTTTAACAACAACAAGTACATTTACAGTTTCTTATAATCGTTATAGATTAGTTACAGGACAAGGTGCATTTGTCAGCCATTCAACTGTACAATCTACACCAGTTAAGACAGTTGGTATAAATGTTAACTTAACAGATACTACACATCTAACAGCAGGATTGAATAATGTTGCAACAACAAGACAAGCCCAAGCTAATCTATCAAGTCAATCAACATTTACTGCTTCATTCGGACTAACAGGAAGAATAGATACTAGTATTATTTGGTATATTGGTAATGATTTAAGAACTTGGCAAATAGAATATGAAAATAGAGATTGGTTAATATCTCCAGAAATTTAAGGAAAAAAAAATGACAGCAACAACAGGATTTCAAATAATAAATGAATTATTAACAATTGACAAAGATCCAGTAGCGGTATTGACCTATACATTCGATTGGAGTCAATGGTTAGTTAATGGAGATACAATAGGTAATGCTAGTTATTCTCTACAAGTTCGTGCTAATGATCCACAACCAATTGTTAATGTTCAAAGTGGTATAGCCAATGGTGGTTTACAAACTTACATTAAATTATCAGGCGGCCAAAATGAGCGTACTTATGTAGTAACATGTACAGTAACTACCGCCAATGGTCTAATTGATCGTAGAAATTTCAGAGTGAGAGTTAAGAATCGCTCTGCATAAGGAGTTAACGGACCGCGAGGGCAGGATGAACTAAGTTGTTTTGTCCGTTTCCAACTTAGGCATCAACGCATTGGCAGACGAGCATTTACCCCCTCACCCATTTATTCAAAAGCCTTGATTATCAGGGCTTTTTTTGTTACTATTATAAATACAATGTAGAGAACATTACAAACATGGCAGGCAATTTCAAAAATAAAGCGTATTCCAATACTAACAAAGGATCTTCTAATAAGGATCCAGAAGCATATTGGTATCACCGCAATCAAGATCAGGCACAAGAGAAATTAATTCAAGAATGGCTAAAATCCCTAGGCAAAATATCTAACACAAAAGGTTGGCGGGCCAGATTGTAATACCGCTGTGGAAAAACTGGGGAATAACCAGACACGCAACATGATGAGACACTCCCCTGGAGAGAATCCAGTATCCTGAAAAATCGGAAGAGAGTTAAGTATTATCATAGTATGAATGTTAGCATACGAAACACTTGGCTGTAAAAACTTAAGAAACTGAGGAACGAGTCTTAAGGCGCTTATGCGAGTCAATGCAGGTAGGGAAAGATTAGAGCCCATCAGCAACAAGTGGATAAACAAAAAACCTGCTTCCTAATGTCTTGGCTGTGAAACCCTCACATAATGACAAAAGATGGAACCGAGCAAAACGGTTCCGTCTGACTGTAAGTTGCCCTACATAATCTCAAAGACAAAACAATAATCTAAAAAAAACAAAATAACTTGAGCGACAAGCGAAAGTTAGAGCGAAGCATTCGCTCTTAAAGACTTAGATAATATTCACAGTTTTTAATTAATCGTTCATCATTAAGATTATGTTCAAGAGCAAGTCCTCCATAATATATGGCTTGTTCTTTCATCTTGAGATTATATGCAGCCAATGCGGCTAGATCATATAATCGCCACCCCCAAGGTTCAGGTGTACTTGTAAACACATATTCTCTTTCTGTGATAGTAAGTGCTTGTGTAGCGGCATAATAACATTCATGCCATTGACGATAATCATAGCAGACTTGTGCTAGATCCAACCAAGTATCACGAATAAATCTTGATTGATCTACTGCTGATCTATAGGCGGTTAATGCAAGTCCTTGTAGTCCTAAATTTTGATAACAACGACCTTGATGTCTTAGGGCAAAACTGCGTTCGTGATGCCATGTGGCTGTGGGTAATGCCAAATATCTATTCCATTCATCAATGGCTTTTTGCCATTTTTGTTCATAAAAATATTCTCTAGCCAAATACCAACTGTCTCTATGATCTTGTGGTCTTTCTTTAACACTGGCTTCTAACATGGGCAAATATTGACTGCGACTTTTGGTTCTATCTGGATAGTGTTCAATTAATATGTCATTAATTACACGCCAAGATTCTTTCATGCGAGGATCAATTTCAATCATTTCATGACAAAGATGATGCCATGCATATCCATGTCTAGCATGTATCTTAGTAGCATTGAATATATTACCCATACCATTGTTAAATCTATACTGCAATCTTGTAGTATCTTTGTGCCAAGCATCTTCTACTAGTTGTCGCCAGTTATCAACTAGAACTTCATCTAGATCCAAACTGATACAGATATCATAGTCTGCAGGTATAAGAGCTAGAGCGGCATTTCTAGCATGATCAAAGCGCCAAGGCTTGATTGAAATTTTATGTACACTAACGCCCAAACTTTCAGCCAATTTGACTGTATTATCGGTTGAACCTGTATCTGCAATTAAGACTAGATCAGCACCTTGACAACTTTGATAAAATTGTTCAACAAACTTTTCTTCATTTAAGGCTATGGCATAAACAGCTATTTTCATATTTCTCCAATTTACTTGTATGTTATATTTATTGTTGTTATAATCTTAAGATGAAATATCACATAATAACTCTAACTGACATGGGCATATACGAAGAACACACTTTGGATTTGCCAGTTAATGAAGAAATCTCTTGGCAAGACTTTGTGCAATTATCTCCTGTTAGACAATTGCCGGGACAAGTTATAGACATTACTCCTGATGGCATGCCCAATCAATATACAGATCCAGAACAACTGGAAAATAGTCGTAGATATTTTACCTAAATTAGCTGATTTATATAAATACAATATAGGAGAATGAATATGCCAAGAAAAAGTCAAAGAATATCAGGTCTACATGCCAAAGGACGCAATCGCCCTCATACTTGGTTAGTAGGCCCTGACGAATACAAACACAGCATGTACATACCATTCTTAAAGATGCGAGCACAGGCCAAATTTAGAGGTGATAGCTTTGAATTAGAATTCGAAGATTTTTACAACATTTGGAATGGATCTTGGCATTTGAGAGGTCGTGGCAGTAGTGATTTAGTGTTGGCGAGAATTGATTGGGAAGCAGGTTGGCATCCTGACAATATTCACTTGATTACTCGCAATGAACAATGTAAAAAACAAGGTGAATACAAACAAGGTTTGAAAGGACTAGTATGAAACAGATTGGATATATACGCACAGAAAAAATGGCGCCAAGAGATGGTTTTGAATACAGCACTACTTACTTGAAACAAACACTAGCACAGAGAAAAGAACTATGTCGTCATATTAGACAAGTAGTAGAAGAAATAGCAGATGCTATAGAATCTAGAGAAGATCTAAGAGAATTTATAGCTAGGCCATTAAAAGGTTTCAAAACTACACAAGGTATTAATCGTAGTGTAATGGACCTGTTGCAAGATATGATCAATGAAGGTCGTGGGCGTCAACGCAATGGTTTACCCAAAGACTTTGCCATGGCCCCAATAGAACGCTGGAATAAGTTATTTGCTGATACTGATTATGCTATAGAACTAGTAGAAACAACAAATCTTGTAAATAATTTTGCAGACCTAATGGAATTTGATCATGATACAGTTTAATATAGATCCCTATGACATGTTGTTACAACTTAGTACTAGAACTAGTATATTAGAATCTAACCTAAAAGAACTACAACTTAATCAATTGCAACTGAGTAAGATGTTAGAACAACAACTACAGACTATTAAACAACTGCAAACAAATGAATCAGTATTAAGTGATGCTATTGGTCATTTACTATTAAAGATCGATAACAAATAGTCATTTTCTACTAGTTTTCCAGGGTATCAAATAAATACAAGATGCCCAACATAATAGATAGTGGCCCTGTTCATGCCACCGCTCCACAATTAAATACCCGGGAATGCTTACACGAACTAGACTGTGCGTGTGAGATTCCTGCTGAGACTCCACATCAAACAATATCAGCTAAATGGGAATATAAGGCACGCCAACAGCCAAAATGGGGCACAGTTACCAAGGACGGCTTAGTTGTTGGGAGAGGTGCGAACCGTAAGGTTGTACCTCCTGATGAAGTATGGAAGCTGGCCGCAATGGGCTGTACCCTAGAAGAAATGAGTGACTGGTTTCAAGTCAAGCCAGATACCCTAAAATACAACTTTGCGGATTATATTGCAAAAGGCCGCGCTGAACTTAAGCGTAGATTACGCTCTGCACAGCTTAAAGTAGCTATGAATGGCAATGCTACTATGTTGATTTGGCTGGGCAAAAATATCCTCGGCCAAAGTGATAATCCCCAGGATTCATCCGCAAACCAACCTTTACCTTGGAATGATGGTGAACTATAATGCCTACAACAAATGAGCGTGTTGCCGTATTAGAAACAAAGATGGATGGTGTAACTGAGAAAATAGACGAAGTTAAACAAAACATCATCGACAGTCACAATAAACTTATTGATCAATTGGATCATGTTCGCGAAGAAAATTCTAAAGAACATGCAAAAGTAATGAGTCTGCTAGATGATCTTACTAAATTCAAAGACAAATGGGTATGGATAGGTGGTATTGCACTTACTTTACTCAGTTTAGTGTTTGGTCATTTAGAAACAATTATTAAAATATTCACACATTAATGGCACTTAGCGTTCCACAACAAACTATTGCGGATGATAACCATAGGTTCAAGGTTGTTGTGGCTGGGCGACGCTTTGGAAAGACCCATTTGGCAATAAGAGAACTTTGTTTCCATGCTAGAGTCCCAGAACAGGAAGTATGGTATGTTGCCCCTACTTACAAACAAGCTAAAATGATCGTATGGCGCAAGCTAAAACAAAAGCTAACTGATCTACGCTGGGTCCGCAAGGCAAATGAAAGTGAATTATCAATCTTATTAAAAAATGGATCAACCATTGCTCTTAAGGGCGCAGACAACGAAGATAGCTTGCGTGGTGTAGGCTTGGATTATCTAATAATGGACGAGTTTGCCGATGTAGATCCAGAAGCATTCTTTGAAGTCTTGCGACCCACCCTAGCTGACCGTGAAGGCAAGGCCATGTTCATTGGTACTCCTAAAGGTATCACAAACTGGGCCTATGAATTGTATCAGATGGAACAAGAATTCCCAGATGCTTGGAAGAGTTTTCAATATACCACTATTGATGGTGGACAAGTTAGTCGTGCTGAAATAGATGCGGCAATGCGTGACCTTGATGAGCGACAGTTTCGTCAAGAATTTATGGCCACATTTGAAACTTATAGTGGTCGTATCTATTATGCTTTTGACCGTAAAGAAAATACTTACACTTTACCTGAGAATGTAAACATGGACATTCTCTATGTAGGCATGGACTTTAACATAGATCCTATGAGTGCTGTTATTGCTATTAGGCGCAATGATGATTTGTACATAATAGATGAGATTCGTATGTTCTCAAGCAATACACAAGAAATGGCTGATGAATTAAAACAACGCTATCCTCGTAGTAAAATATGGATCTATCCTGATCCTGCGGCTAGACAGCGTAAGACATCAGCAGGAGGCGCAACAGATTTATCTATCTTGGCCAATAATGGATTTATAGTTAAAGCTCCTAATAGTCATACACAAGTTAGAGATCGTATTAATGCTGTTAACAGTAGATTATGCGGTTCTGATGGTAAAAGACACCTGTTTATTGCAAACTCGTGTAAATACACGATAGAATCGATAGAACGCCATACCTATAAGGAAGGCACAGTACAGCCAGATAAAGATAGTGGCTATGACCATATGAATGATGCATTGGGTTATATGGTTGATTATTTGTTCCCAGTGCGAAGAGATGTAAGCATGTTCCCAGTGACTACACAGCGTTGGGGACATCAGGGTGTTTATAAAGGCCCCACAATTCAAGGAATAAGAGTATGAGTATAATTCAAATTGTTGATGAACAACTGGGGCGTATTGCCAGTCCCAATAGGTTCTACAACTACAACCGTGCCAATTGGCGCTTTCTTTTAGTCAGCTATATGGGCGGTGAGGATTATCAACGCTACCAATTACTAACAAGATACCAATTAGAAACAGACATGGAGTATGGACAACGCTTGCAACAAACTCCTCTCCATAACCATTGTAAAAGTGTTATTAATGTCTACAACAGTTTCCTCTTTCAAGAAAAGCCTGAGCGTGATCTAGGCACATTAGAAGGTCTTCCTGAAACAGAACAGTTCTTGGAAGATGCAGACCTTGATGGCCGCGACCTTGATGCATTTATGAAAGAAGTTTCAACATGGGCTAGTGTGTTTGGTCATTGCTGGGTCTTAATGGCCAAGCCTGATATAGGTGCCATTACCAAAGCCGATGAGCAAGCTGTTGGTGTTAGACCATATGCTACCATCCTAAGTCCATTAGTTGTTATAGACTGGCGTTGGGAGCGTGATACTACAGGACGCTATGAACTAGTCTATGTCAAATATGTTGAAGAGATCAATGGATCTGTACAGACTGTTAAAGAATGGACTGTAGACACAATTACAACACATGAAGTCAACTATGATACTCGTGAAGAACTAGCTGAAACTGTTGTGCCTAATCAATTGGGCTTTATTCCTCTAGTTATTTGCTATAATCAAAAATCACTTGTGCGTGGCTTTGGTGTTTCTGCCATTCAGGACATTGCTAAGACACAACAGTTTATCTACAATCAACTCAGTGAAGTAGAACAGGCAATTCGTTTAGATAATCATCCTTCATTGGTCAAGACCAATGAAACTATGGCCTCCGCTGGTGCTGGTAGCATAGTTGCCATGCCAGAGAACTTAGATCCAGGCTTAAAACCATACCTACTAGAAACTACAGGCGCACAGATAGATGGCATTTATAAAGCCATTGAACATGGTACAGCCGCTATTGACCTTATGGCTAACACAGGCTCTGTTCGCGCTAGTGGACAAAAATTGCTAAGTGGTGTTGCAATGGCCACTGAATTCCAATTGCTCAATGCCAAATTAGCTGAGATGGCCGGTAACTTAGAAGATGCTGAAACAGAAATGTGGAAGATCTTTGCTATGTATCAAGCTAGGGATTGGACAGGTACTGTTAAGTATCAAGATAGTTATGGTATACAGGATAAGAACGCTGAATACACTAAATTGCAGGTTGCTAAGGCTAGTGCTACAAGTCCAGATGTTCTTGCTATGATTGATCGCAAGTTAATTGAATTACTAGCTGAAGATTTATCTATAGAAGCCGCAGGCCCTAGCCTGGATGAAGCAGAATTAAAACGCGAAGTTAGCAATTACAATGTTGATGAAGTTGAACCTAGCGCCGCTGGCCCTGCTACTGTTGATGAATATGGTAACATTAAGGTATCTACACAACCTACAGGTAAAACAACATTGAATGCGCCTAACTTAAGAATGACCACAGCAGGCGCAGGTCGTAATGCAGGGAGTCCAACCTAATGGCTAAGAATCCTTTACAAAATCCAATTAATTTTACAGCTAAGAATGTAACTAAAAATGCCCGGGAGCGAATCCGTGCTGGTGTTCAGATCGATATGCACAGTGGCAATACTGTGCCTACGGATTGGCATCAAAATGAAATGAACTTATTTGCTGGACCTAACTATGAACCACCTATGGGACGCCAAGGTGCTCCTATGATTGTTCCTGGTAAACCATTTACAGAAACTGATATGGGTAATCCAGCTCAGGCTTTGAATTGGCGAACCAAGGGCGAGCGTATGCCTGAACAAATGATTGACAGCTATGGTCCTAATAGCGACAAGATGTATGGTGCCTTACAAAGCGCCGAAGCAAAGAGATACAATTTTCCTGATAAGGTTGATCCTGTCAAGAAACCTTTGTATGTAAATTGGCCACCTAAAGTGGGGCCAAATCCATTAAAACCAACTAAAGGAGGCTAAAATGCCAATGTTACCAAACGGAGTAAACCCAAACGGAAACCAACCATTACAATATGGTCAAGGTTCTCCAGCAAAAGTATCGATCCCAAATGATACAAAATTGTCAATCCCAACTGTTACAGCTGATATGACTCGTATGAATGGAAAGATCGGCCCTGATCATGATCTAAATCCAAGCTATAGTCCAGTACATTCTGGCGAAATGCTAAAAGGTATTGAAGATCACCAAGGTGGCGACGAAAAATTCTGGGCTAAGAAATAAGAATTATGGTCACTAATCACAAAGTACAGATTCAAAAATGGATAGCCGGTAGGTTAGAAACCATAGAACGCTTCTTTACTCGTGAAGAAGATGCCCGTAACTTTCTAAAGAATGAGCACAAGGATGGTTATACAAGTAAAATCTATGACCGTAAAGGCCAAGTGCTACATGTTGAAGGTGAACAATCACCTGATACATACGCTTAAGGAACGATTATGCCATTAAAACAAGGTTCATCAGCAAAGACTATAGGTCAGAATATTGCTACTGAAATGGCAGCAGGCAAACCACATAATCAAGCTGTGGCCATTGCTTTGAATACTGCACATAAACCTAAAACACATACTGATAAAACTCGTGTGTTAAAGAGACATAACAATGAATAAACCTTTGACCGTCAAAGTTCCTGCTATTCTTGAAAGATCTGGTAAGGTTATTGAGGCTCCTAGTCCTGCTTGGAGTCATGCTGAACTTATTAAGAAGGCAGGCAAGGATGCAAAAGGTGCAAAACATGAATTTGAACTTAATAATGGTCGTGTAGTCAATCGCTTGGTAGCCGCTCGTGTTGCTGAACAAGCTGGAGAAGTTCCCAAGAAAGATGGCAAATTTTTACACAGCCATGATTTAAGACACGCTGAAGGAATAAAGAAGAAAAAATTATGAGCAAATTAGAAGACGCAACAAAACGCCTTTGGGCTAATAACTTTATACTCTATACTAAAGCGCATGGATTTCATGTCAATGTTGTAGGATATGGGTTTTTAGGTAACCATCACCTTTTCAAACATGTTTATGAAGAACTCTACAGAGAAATTGATACTATAGGAGAAGGTTTAAGAACACTTCACGAGGTTGTTCCTTTTAGCCTTACTAGAGTATTAGCTTTAGCAGACATTAAAGATGAAACAGTAGCGCCCAATGCAGAAGAAATGATCAAGATTCTTTATGATGATATAGATACCTTGATTAATTGTGCAAATGAAGTTTATGAAATGCTTCCAGAAGTTAAGGCCTATGGTCTTCAAGACATTCTAGCCCATTACTTAAAGAAACTTCATACATTATGCTGGAAGTTGGAATCTAGTTTACCTACACCAGAACAGGATAAGTTCTGGGCCAAGTTAGGCAAGCCAGAAACTCCAGATGAAAGTTACAAATAAGGAGAGTATCATGGATACTAAGAAAACAGGAAAATTCGAAGGTAAATCAAACGCTTTAGGCCATGGTGGTCGTGCCGCACAACTTAAAGCCGCAGGTGTACCAGCAGGTGTTATAGGTGCTATTGCTCGCTCTAAAGGAGCCGCACCAGGACAAAAGAATTATCATGGCACTCGTGCTAGTATGAATCACAGTATGCCAATGCGTAAACAAGGTAGAGGCGGTTAATCTACCATTTAGTACCGGTCTAAAGCCGATATTAATAAATATACTATTACTCTAAAGGGAGGCGAGAGGTACATGGACTCATATAAAAACATGGCAACAGAAAACGCAACTGACGCGATGCTACAAGGTAGCGAAAGCCAGGCACAACAAGAGACAAGATCTTACACACAAAAAGAAGTCGACGATATGATGGCTCGTATGAAGAGCAAAATATTGAAGAAAGCTACAAAACCTTACGAGGATTTGGGCGATCCAGAAGAACTTCGACAGCTGAAAGAGGAAGCGGAATTACGCCGCACCAAAGATCAGATGAAGCGTGGAGAGTTTGAAAAGACTCTACAAGAACTTGCCGCTAAAAAGGATCAAGAGATCCAAAAAAGGGACTCTATCATCCGAGATTATAAAGTTAATAGTCCTTTAATCAGTGCCGCTGCCAAGTATCGTGCTGTGAACGCTGATCAAGTTAAAGCATTGTTAATTAATAATGTTCGATTAAATGGTGATGGAGAAGTTGAAGTAGTAGACCATAGAGGAGTCGTTCGTTACAACGATCGCGGCGAACCTTTGGAAGTGGATGATTTAGTGCGAGAATTCCTGGATTCGAATCCGCACTTTGTGTCGGCCACTCCTGCTACAGTCAATAGTAGAAGTAATATCAATCAAGGTCCTAGTGAAGGGATTGATATTACAAAATTAGACATGAGTTTGGCCGCACACAGAAAAATTTATGCGCAGGCTATGGCTCAAAAGAAAATATAAAATAAGGAAATTTTATCATGGCATATCCATCAAACATTAATACCTCGCTTAACAGCGAATTGTTTGCCAACCTGGTTACTCAGGCGCAATACCAAGCATATGAAACATCAGTTGCTCGTCAATTGGTTACTGTTTTCGATGCTCCAATCCATTCTGGTAAGAACTTACAAGTTCCAGTTTGGGATCGTGTTACAGCTGACTTGATCGCTGACGAATCAGCAAGTCCAGCACATCAAACAAACACAAACGCAGCCACAATTACTCTTCAAGAGCATGTGGTTTACCATCAGATCACAGACATGATCCGTGATTCTGCTTACAGCGATGTATTCAGCCAATTAGGTGACCAATCTGGTCGTGCTATTGCTGAATCTATGGACCGTCAAGTGTTCAGCCAATTCACCAATTTCAACACATATGATGACCTAGGTGCTTCAGGACATGAGTTAGTTGTTGGTGACATTCTAAGAGCTGCCGCTACATTGCGTGCCGCTCGTTTGACAGGCCCATTCTATGCTGTTGTTCATCCAGCGGCTGCTTACAACTTAAAGAAAAACTTGACAGCAACTCTTCCATATGCTGGTGCGAGTGGTCTAGTTAATCCAAGTGATTTGGGTAATGATGTATTGCGTGGTTTCTACATTGGCACACTAGCTGGTGTTGAGATTTATGAAAGCGCATTGGTAACAGTAAGTGGTACAGATAGTATCAACGCTGTTTTTGCTCGTACAGCTTTAGGTCACGCAATGCGTGGTTCTATCGACATGAACACATTGTATCTACCAGCATACCGTGCAACTGATGTTGTATTGAAAGCTGTTGCAGGTGCTACTGTATTGAATACATTACACGGTGTTCGTATTACAGCTGACGCTCAAATCAATTAATAGGAAATAAGATGGCCTTCATAACAGATAATTCTGGAAATGTTATCAGCTTCGCTGAGTACCAAGATGTTCTTGATACAGATCAGCGTGTGTTTGAAAACAACGAAGGCCTCACGGATGATGTCGTTGAGGAACTTCTAATAAAAGGGACTCAACGCATTTTGTATGCTATCAAATATTCCGATTGGTGGAGAGATTTATACCTTCAGGAAACTGTTAGTCCTAGTTTTACTAGTGCTAGCGATGTTCCTGATGTAAATCCCAATCAAATTTTAGTTAGACAAGCAGATTTCACTGACCTCTGCGTGTACTACACATTGTATTATTTTATTCTTCCTAAGGTCGCTGATTTTAGTAAAGAAGATAATGCAGAGCGAGCTAAGATTGGATTTTACCAACAGAGATATCAAGCATTGTTCGAGGAATTGATCAATGCAGGTGATTGGTATGATATACTAAACCAGGGTTCTATCACTGCTAGTGAAAAAAAACCTGGTGCAATGCGTTTACATAGAAGTCGATAATGAGACAAGCCATTGTTGATTATCTTCAAATGAATAGAGTGAGTCTAACTCCTGCTATCATTGCCACCACATTGCCATATATCAATGATCGTGACCCCATTTATATTAAGAATAAAAAACACATTTATGTGGATGTTGACCAAGTTAATCAAATAACTGCAATCAACGCTCTTGATGGAAGTGGCGCAACACAAGAACATACAAATATCCGTGCGTTCCTCGTAACTGATGCCAAGCAAGTGTTACCGAATTATGAAACTATTGTACAAACCATAAAGGATGCAAGACTTACACCTGAGCTTAATGTTCAGGGCGTTACACAACGCTTAGTAACTGTTCAGACTCACTTTATGGAAGATGCTCTAGTTACTGAATTCTTGTTCCACTTCGTAAAATTAATACCACAATAAAAGGAAAAAATAATGTCATACATTAACCCACAACCAGGTAACTCGGTAACACAGATCGTTGTTAATATCGACCGTGCTGATGCCAGTACCATTACATTGACAAACGGAGTTCCAACTGCTATCGCCTTAGGCACTGGCAAGTTGTCAATTCCAGCGTTAATCGATGTAAAGATGAAAAACGCAAACGACATCCATTCTTGGAGTCAATTAGATAGTACAGCTAAGTATCAAGTTCCAACAACTGCAACTAACGAAATTAACATGAATCTAGTAGTAGATCCAGTAAGTTTCTTTGGTGCAGGTGGCTCAACAGGTGTAATGGGCGGATCTGGTGCTAGCGATACAGCAACAAACTTAGGTCTAGCCTACTTGTCTAAGTACAAGACTAAACTAGCTTTTGAAATTCATTTCCAAAGCGTAGCTAGTCCTACTACTGGCGCAAGTGGTGATGCCGCAACTGAGAATATCATTGTTCGCGGACAAGGATATATCACTGGATTAGAGCCAAGCATTACTGCTACAGCTCCAGTCTGGGTAACACCAATTAACATCATTGTTACTGGTGAATACATTTTCTCAGCTAGTTAATAACTAGAATAGAAAGCACAATAAGGGCATTTCATGCCCTTATTTTGTTTCTCTGATTAAATACAAAGGAAGAAGATTTATGGACCTCTTAGATAACAAAAGAGAAGAAGATTTACTGGATGCTCTACTTCCAGAAATAGCCAAAGCACAAAATGAAATTCGTTGTGCTCGCAAAGATTTAGAAAAAGCAACCAATAGAATAAGTTTTATTTTATTGATTGTAAACAAACTGATTAATAGAAAAAGGATTGAAAGATGAAATTAAGCCAATTAGCCGCAAAACCCCAACTAATCAAATTAACAATAGATGATGAAACTATTGTATCTACCTACGGTGATGGAGAACCAATTGAATTTTGGACATGGGATCGCCAGCCATTGACAACATTTTTGAAATTATCAGGAGCTAATAATGATAATTCAGCAATGGTAGAAGTAGCCCGTGGATTAATTCTTGATGAAACAGGAAAAGAAATTATCAACGATGAAACAAGCCTACCTGCTCCATTAATGATTAAAGCAATTACATTAATTGTTGAACGCCTGGGAAAGTAGTAGGCGGGGAAGTAAATTGGGAAGATCGAGATGTAATGTTAGCTATTACTCTCGATAATCTTGCCCATAGGTATAATTGCTTACCAAGCCAGGCCTTAATTCATGCTTCAACCTTAGATTTGTATGTTTTAGATGTTAGTAGCCGTTGGTATAAATTCCAACAAGATAAGGCAAGCGGAGCAATTGACAGTCAACCTCGCCCAAGCGAAATAGAAATGTTAAAAATGGTTGAGCGTGTTAAAAAAGGGATAACCCCGGGTAATGGAGCAATTAAAAAATGATAACATTAAATTTTGATACAGTTTTAATGGAAAGAAAATTGACAGCATTGAGTAATGTAGTACCAGGATTGATGCCGGGTGCATATCAATATTTTCGAAATGCAACGCCTGTAAAAACTGGTAATGCTAGAAGTAATACAACATTAGTAGGTAATGTTATCTATGCAAATTATCCTTATGCCGCAGTCTTAGATGCAGGTCGTGGATATAGAAATGGTCAAATGCGTGGTTCTGAACAAGCTCCATACGGTATGTCTGCTCCAACAATTAATTTAGTTATGAAACAATTAGCAGTTGCTATGGCTCAAGCTATTATGAGTATAAAAGGATAAGTCATGGCAGATTTGAATTTTACTTTAGGCGGCGATAGTAGTGAATTAAATCGTGCTATTGAAGAAGCCCAAAAAAGATTAGAAGAATTAACTAAATCAGTTATTAAAAGTAATGAAGCTATTAATGATGCTAAACAAAATTTAGCATATTTGCAATCATTCAAACAATTAAAAGATAGTATCGAATCAGTTGTTGGTAGTTCTAAACAATTTGAATCTTCTCTTTCAAGTTTAATTACTAAACTTGGTTCATTATATGCCGCAAAACAATTAATACAATGGGCAGAATGGGCAAATAATATAAGTCAAACTGCTAAAGCAATTAATTTTACTACAAGTGAATTAGTTTCTTTCCAAGCCGCTGTTATGCAATCTGGTGGATCAGCTCAAGCCGCAAGTCGTGGTATTGAAATGTTTTATATGAAACTTGATCAAGCACGACAAGGTGGTTTACAACAACAATATGCTTTCCAAAGATTAGGAATTACCTTACAGGATCTAAAGAAATATGATGATCCAACATTATTCCAAATGACTCTTAAGGCACTTGCTGAATTACCTCCAAGTGCTGAACGAAACCGTATTGAAGTAGAATTATTAAGTCGTAGTTTCCGTGGTATTCCTTTACAAGATGTTCAAAAACAATTTAATGAAACTAAAGGAACATTTGCCCAATTTGGTCCTGTATTAGATGATGCTGGTAAGGCTTATCGAAATCTAATGCAAGATCTTATGAATTTTAAGATTGCAATACTAAGTATATTCCAACCAATCTTAAAATTAATGGGCGATTCAACCATTAGTGTACAGACTTTCCAAAAGGCATTAGTTGATCTAGCATCGGCATTTGTTGCTGTAAGATTAGCCATGGCACTTCCAACATTCCAAGCCGCAATTATCATGTGGAAGGATATGACCATTGCAGTTAGAGCCGCGGCAGTAGCTTTAAGAGAATTTAGCATTGCAGAAGCACTTGCCGCTAATGCTACTGGATTAGGAGCATTGTTAAACCTTGTTCTTAAATTAGTAGCAGGTTTAGCAATATTCTTCGGCGTTGAAGCCGCAATGAATAAAATCTTAAATGATAGTGCAGAATCAAATAAAAAGGTTAACGAAGAAAAACAAAAAGAAGTAGATAACAATAACAAATTATCTACCTCAGGCCAAGAAGTATACACAATGTATGCTAAAATGAATGCCGCCATTATGGAACAAACCAAGGCATTCAAAGACAATATTCAAGCACAAATTGATAATATTAAATCAAAAGATGCTACTGCTGGTTTAAGCAATGAAGCCAAAGCTAAAATGGACGAAGAAATTCGTGTTAGAGAAGAATTCCGTCGTAAAATTGCTGAACTTAATACAAAATTAAAAGAAGCTCAATCTGCCCGTCCAGAAGATGAAGCCTACTATACTCAAGGTACACTTAAAAAAGCAATCCAAGATTTAACAGCCGCACAAGACAACTATGTTAAATCTGCGGGAGCCGCGGCGGCTATACGAGCTAAAAATAATGATGCTGATCAAATGGCGTTATTATTAAAAGAAGATCAAATTAAAATTCAAAAAACATTAGCAGACATTCAAGTTAGCATTGATGAAATGACATTATCAAGCGATCAAAAGAAAATTGCTAATATTGAAAAACAAACAAATGAATATATTAAACTTGCTACTGAAAAACGCCGTGCCCAATTAGGAGCTAATGCTACAGATCAAGACTTAGCAGAAGATAAGATACTTCAACAGACCATTGCAGGCATTAAAGAAAAACAAGCCGCAGTTGTTGATGCAACTAAAAAAGAAATCGATGCTAGTCGTGATTGGTCAAATGGTTGGAAATTAGCATTTAACGAATATAAACAAAATGCTCAAGATGGAGCCGCTACTGCTAAAAAATTATTCGATGATAGTACAAAAGGCATGGAAGATGCTATTGTTAACTTTGCTAAAACAGGTAAACTTAGTTTTGATCAATTGTTACAAACATTAGCAGAAGATATCCTTCGTAGTCAAATTAAACAATTATTTGCTAATATGTTTACTGCTGGTGGATTAACAGGCGGAACAGCAGGTGGTGGAAGTTTATTTGGAAGTTTTGGTAAATTGCTTGGATTTGCCGATGGAGGAACAATTCCAACAAATAGTCCTGTATTGGTAGGTGAGCGTGGCCCAGAAATTATTAGTGGAGCACAAGGAATGAATGTTACGCCTAATGGTGCTTTGGGAACAAATGTTACTTACAATATTAATGCAACAGATGCTCGTAGTTTCCAACAAATGATTGCCCAAGATCCTAGCTTTATCTATGCTGTAACATTGCGTGGTCAAAATATGATACCAGGCGCAGGAGGATTATAATGAGTTTTCAATGGATTATAGACAATGCACAAGATGTGCAGATCAATAAAAGAGGTATTGTTGCCTCAACAATGGCCCGTGACCAAACAGTTCGTGCTGTTAGTCGCGGTGGAATCATTTGGCGTTTTACAGTTACTCCTGCAAGTGGTTTAAGATATAATGATCCAGGTGTTAGAGCATACATTGAAACTATAGATAATTTTGATCGTTATACACCTGCGTATGTAAATTTTAGTCATACTAATTTATTTCCTTATCAAGGTACAACACAACCAACAAGCATAACTGTTACACAAGGTAGTAATCTTGCAACAATATCAGGTGGTAGTGGAACAAAATTAAAAAGTGGTGATGTTGTTCAATTAAGTGGACAACCTCGAGTTTATAGTGTATTTGGAGATGTTACAGGAACCAATGTGGTATTAAATCGTCCTGTATTAGAATCTAGTGGAACTTATACATTATTAGTAGGTAATAATGTTCAATTTTATGTTATCTGTACACAAATTCCAGATTATAAAATTAGTCCCGGTGGTATTGTTACTTGGGATAAACCATTTATATTTGTAGAGAGTTTACCAACACCATGACCACTGCCTTAAATTTAGCACCTTATGTTGGCATACAACAAGCAACTTTTATTCGTATGGTTTTCACACAAAATGGAAGCCAGGTTGTAGTGCGTGTAAGCAATCATTCAACTCCATTTAGTATTACTGAAAGTGATGGTCAAAGTTATAGTTATCCTGCTGTAGGCACATTGTTGGGTGTTACTCAAATTGCCAATGAACTTAAATCCAGCCAAGCTGATGTAACTATTTCACTATCAGGGATACCTGCACAATATATGAGTGATATTGTATCCAATCCAATTAAAGCGGCTCCAGTAGAAATACGCAAGGTATTTTTTGATACTAGTGGAAATTTCTTAAACATTGCTGGAAATCCAATATTAGAATTTGTTGGTGTTGTTAGTAATTTCTCTATTGATGAAAAGTGGACAAATTATTCAAGTCAAACAGTAACCAGCACAATTAATTTAACTTGTGCAAGTACCTTAGCGGTATTAAGCAAACAAGAAGCAGGACGCAGAACCAATCAAGCAGATCAAAACTATTGGTTCCCAGGAGATAATGCAATGAATCGTGTGGCATCATTAACAGATGCGGTATGGGACTTTGGTGGAACAGCACCTGTGAGTACAATAAATTCAACTACCGGTCAGGTAGTACAGGCATAAGGAAAAGATATGGGTTGGTTAGATGCAATAGGATCAATTTTTTCTTGGGCCGAAAACTCAAGCCTAGTAGGAAGTCTAGTCCGTGTTGCCGCGGCATTTGGACTAATGCGATTTATTAATGGTCTTACAAATAAAAATACTACTACAACAGTTCCAGATAATCGTATTCAAATCCAACCTGCAACAGATAATAAAATTCCTGTTGCATATGGTGCTAGTTATCTTGGTGGAACAATTTTTGATATACAATTAACCAATAATAATTTAAGTTTATGGACAGCCATAGCCTTATGTGAAACTACAGGTAATTTATATTCAACAGGTGCCGCTAGTCAAATACATATTGATGCAATTTATTTAGATAATAAACTTATTACCTTTGCTAGTGACGGTACTACTGTAGACCATACTACAGATGATACTGGGGTTATAGATTATAGGGCACAAAATGATTTAGGTATCTACTTGTACCAAGGTAATAGTAGTAGCCCCATGTTGCCAGTACAACCTGGTACTACAACTCCTATTTCCGGTACTGTACCATCAGCGGCTTATAGTATTATGCCTGGATGGAATAATACTTACATGGCGGAAAATATTGTTTTTGCCATTGTTAAATTAAATTATGATCAAAGTAAAGGTATTAGTACAATTCCTAACTTAAAATTTCATGTGGTAAACACCATGAGTTTGCCTGGAGATTGTTTGTACGATTATATGACTAATGATCTTTATGGTGCAAGTATTAATCCTAATTTAATTAATACTTCAAGCATTACTGCATTGAATACCTATAGTGCCCAATCAGTAACTTATGGTAATTTCCCTGCACAACAAAGATATGCTGTTAATGGCCTTGTTTCGACAAATAATAAAGTTCTTGATAACATGGACAAATTGGCCGCTACAGCTGGTAGTTATATTACCTATGATGTAGCCAGCGGCAAATGGAGTGTATTAATTCAACAGGCTGTTAGCCAATCATTTACATTTAGTGATCATAATATTATTGGTCAAGTTAATGCTACAGGTACAGCATTAGACAGTTATTACAATAGTGTTGAAGTACAATTCCCTTATGCATATTATAGAGATCAAAACAATTACATTCGTATTGATTTACCTAGTGCTGATTTAGATTATAATGAACCTGTTAATGTTCTTAAACTTCAACATGATTTTATTAATAATCAAGTTCAAGCGGCTATTGTAGGAAATATTATTCTTCGTCAAAGTAGAGAAGATCTAGCCGTAGAATTTAAGACAGATTTTTCCAGTTATAATTTACAAATTGGAGATGTATTTGGATTAACCAATGCAACTTATGGATTTACTAATCGTCAATTTAGAGTTATTAAATTAGTTAAAAATGAAGATGACCGAGGTGAATTAACTATAACTGTAACTGGTCTAAGTTATAATCCAGATGTTTATACTGTTGATACCATTGATCAATTTACTCCATTATTAGGAACAAGTAGTAATCCTAATTTGGCGGCAATCGGAACTCCAATTGCACCTACAGTAGCAAGTTCAACAATTTCAAGCCAACCAAGTATTACAATTACAGCTACGGTACCTAGTGGTGTTGTTACAGATATGGAATTTTGGGCATCAAGCGATAGTGTAAATTATGTGTTCCAAGGTTCTACTCGTAGTGCCAATAGCGGACCATTTACTACCGGTTCAACAACAAGTTTTAAGACTGTTGAATTACAAACAGCCACTTGGTATTTCAAAGTTCGTGCAGGTAATCAACAAGGTACAAGTAAATTTAGTCCAGCGAGTGCAGGCCTACCATTTACCTATGTACAAGCACCAGATGTTCTTCCATATAATGCCAGTGTAGTAGATAGTAGTGGCAATAGTCTTTTAAGTAGCACAGGTGCCAAATTAGCGATGGGTGCATTGGCCTTTTATGTTGCTGGTAAAATCAATTGGGGCGATATAGCTAGTAAAACTGCCGATCAATTGGCTAGTTTATTTGGCATTAGTCCAGATACTGTTGCCACTGTTAAATCAGCTGTCAATAGTACTTTTAATGGAAGTGTTAAAGCCGGTACAGGTATTGAAGTTAGTAATGATGGTACAGTTAGTCTAGATCCAACATATATTAATAATCAATCATCTGCAACTTGTAATTTAACTTTTGGTACATTCTTTCCCGGTGATTTATCTACTTCAGATAGTACTATTCCTGTGGCTAATTCAAGTTCTGATAGAGCTCCACATGATGGTAACTATTGGTTTAGAATTACAGGAAGTTATACCAATGCGGCTTATACTGTAGGTTCTGGTAGTGCTAAAATTTATAAAACAGATGGAACTTTAGTAAAATCCATCAGTGGTAGTAGTATTACTATTACAAATGGCAACCAAGTAAATTTATCATTTGGTTCTGTAGATATTAATACTGATTATTATATTCTATTAGACAAAAATGTTGTAACAGATGGCACTTGTCAAAGTCCTGCAATTAATGATCCCTATAGTTGGAATTTTCATACAGCAGATCCACAAGATGCTGTAACTCCAACTCCTCCAGTAGTTTATCAACATCGTGTTTGTCCTCCTGTTAAAATTACAGGATTAAGAACATATTTGTTTTCATATTACAAAATTAATCCACCAGGATTCAAACCAGGAATATATTCAGGACAAGTTAAATTATCACCAGATAATAAACGAGTTGATCCTGAATCGGATATTGGTATTGTATTCAACCAAGCTATTAATTTGACAAATGTAGGAACAATAACTATTAACAGTTCAAGTGGAGTATTTCAAACATTTGATCTAAGTAAGACATTTACCAATAATAAAACAGCTGATAGCAATTTATTATGGGCCAATACCGAATATAATGGTAAAAATCCACCTACATATGATAATGGAATTTTATGGATTAATCCAACTCAAGATATGACCCCAGGAACAACTTATTGGATTACAATGACCAGTAATTGTGTAATCAACAGTTGTAATACTGGTGGCAATGCTCAAGTAGCAGATTCAACAACTTTAACATGGACTGTAGACAATGGCACTAACTTTAAGTTATAATGCAATTAATATTAACCCTAATGGTTATACACCGATAATCCCAAGTATTAACAGTCTCGGTTTGACTCTTAATTTGGATCGTGATTCTTTAGTTAATCCTTCAGGAACAATAACTATCTATGATAGCAATAATAATTTATTAGCTACTATACACGGGAGTGATCCTGAAATATCAATAGGTAGACAATCATGACCCGTTTAGTTTTCAAAAGTAATCTTAGTTCTACAAGTAGTATCAGTTGTAATCTTGTTTATGCAACTAATATTAGTCTTGCACCAACTACACTATCTTCAACTTTTACCTGTGAATACCAACAAGGTATGACAGTTAATGTTTTTATTGAATCATTAAGAATTCCATGGCAATCAAATTCAACTTATTCAATTGTTGTAAATTCAGGATTTTTTACTGATTTATTAGGTAATAGTAGTCCTAGTCAAACAATATTATATACTACTGGCACCGGACCTCAAGATGCAGGTCATTTCTTAGGTTCAAATTCTGGATTAGATGCCAATGATAATACATATTTTGGATTTTACTTTGACCGCAATGTATTCAAAGGAACTTCTAATACTGCATTGGTAAGTCTTTTTTATAATAACAATGGTGTTGGAGTTTTATTAAACACATGGACAAATAGTCAAGCTAGTTTTTATCCAACAACATCAAGTAATGCATTTTCAATTAATATAACAGGATATTTGCAAGCTAATACAAATTATTTCTTTACTATAGATAGTAGCTTTATTAAAGATGTAGATGGATTAGGTAATAGTCCTATAGGTGGTTTAACATTTACCACAGCATCAGAACCAACATTCTTTGATTTATCCGCTCAAATATTATGTAATAGTTCAATATCTACTACTGCTAATCGTATTTTAGCATCTGATAAACTAATATATCTTAATGGTAATGCAACTTCTTATGTAGAAGATACATTATCACCTGTGATTAATTATCCATACATTACCGATCCAAATTATAATGGTAATGGTACATATACTGTTACTGTTACTGCAACTGATTCTAATGCATTAATTTCATTAAAACCTACAAGTCAGGCTAATAATTGGACTTTTAATTCATCTACCAGTACTCTTACCATGGCAGATAATAAAACTAATATTAATTTAATGTTAGGTAGTCTAGTCATGTTAACTAAAGTAGATTATGAAGGATATTTTAATTTAACTTATAGTGTTACAAGTCCTACTAATGGATCAGATTCAAAATCTCAACAGGTAAATCGCGGAACACCTTATGATACACAAGTAACAGGTATTCCAAGTTCTGTAAGTTATACACAAAATACAGTATCTACTGCATTTCAAACTATTCAAGTAAGTGATTTTGATACAGCCACTGGACTAACATGGACTGTACAATTTTCAACATTGAATATAGGTCAATTCCAATCTAATTCAATATCTGCTACTACATTTTGGAGATACACAGGAACTAAAAGTCAAGTTAATGCAGAATTGGCATCATTAATATTTTCTCCTAATTTAGATACTACTTCCAGTCAAACTATAACATATACACAATCTAAATCTGATAAATCTGGAACTCAAATTAGTCAAACTATTCCTATGACTGGAATACCAAAGGCTAAAACTACAACTTATTATGTTTATACTTCTACAACTTTTCCACCACAATTTGGAGGATATAGATTTATTCCTAGTCTAGCTCAAATTAACTATGGTACAATTGATATTTTATTAATTGGTGCTGGCGGTGGAGCAAGTAAGGATCCTAATTATTTTGGAAATTTGCAATCTAGTGGTTATACAGGATTTGAAGGCGGTGGCGCTGGCCAAGTTATTGAACAATTAAATGTCAAACTAACTCAACAAACATATAATCTTGGAATATTCAGTGGAGGTAGTATTGGTACTAATGGTGGTAATACCACAGGATTTGGATTTACTGCTTATGGCGGTCAAGTTGGTACTAATGGTAATCAAATAACAACAGGTCATGGTGGAACATCTGGTTCTAGTTATTCTGGTGGAAATGGTGCTAGTTTTTATAATTTTAGCCAATACAGCTATGCAGGTGGAGGTGGAGGTGGACAAACTAGTGTTGGACAAAATGCTAATACTAGCAATGGACAAGGCGGTCTTGGAGGATCTGGAGTAACTTCTGTTATATTAACTGTATACAATGGTACAAGTACAACTGTAAGTACTGGTGGAAATGGCGAAAGTACAACAGGTGATCTTGGTTACATTTATACCGGCCATATACATAATTCAGGCTGTCCAGTTTATGGATCTGGAGGTGGTACAATAGTTGGCGGTACTTACAGTAATGGAAGTTGGTCAGGCGGTGAATTATACATGTATGGTGGAGATGGACTTGTTATTGTCAGAGTAACAGTATGATAGATCTTAAAGAATTAAGTAAAAAGTTTTTTGATAATCCACAAGCTAAAGAAAGATACGATCAATGTCAAAATTGTTCTAGTTTTAATCGATCTATAACTATTTGTAATCAATGTGGTTGTTTTATGCCATTAAAAGTTTTTGTAACTATGGCTACATGTCCATTAAACAAATGGCCAAAAAAAGACTCGCTATAGCGAGTCTTTAGAATAGGTGTTAGGGAGTGTAGAGATAAGTGAAATGGCTGTAACACTTATGAGGAGATCAATATGCCATTGATCTATAAGACTTGGGATTATGATGATCAAAAATAACCCTGGGACAAGTATAAGCCTCCCTAACATTTTTATTTATCTTGTTCGCTTCTAAACCACTTAGAAAAGGCTTGTTGTGCCTGCGCACTATTCATCATAGTATTATCAGGGCCTTGTGATTTATGACAACTTTTACAATAATTACGCCAATGTTTAACCGGAGTTGTTACTAATCTACGCTCAATGACTTGATTAGATACTATTGCTCCGCATCCTAATTCACAAGCTCGATAATTTTCTTTTAGGCCAACAACTACATAACCTAATGTAGGATTATGATTAGGTTCTTCTATTTCAATTTGTTCTTCTTCGCCATCTTCATTGATAATAGTTTCACGAATAATTCTAGGCTTTCTATTAACTTTTTTCTTAGAAATTTGACCTGTGGAACCAACTAGATTGCCATCTACTACAATAGCAACTTGTTCTAATAATTGTTTTAATTGTTCTGCATTCATATGGTATTTAGATTCAAACAACTTTCAAACTCTTTTTTTTGAGTTTTTCCGAGTTTTTTAGGGTTTTTTGAAGTTTATGATAAGTACTATTATGATTCGCGAAATCACATACAACCTTAAGGAGATATTATGTCAGCCGCATCAACCTATTTAGAAGGCAAAGTATTGAACCATGTTCTTACTGCCACAGCATTTACTCAACCAAGCACACGCTATGTTGCTTTGTTCTTAAACACATCGGGTTCCGCATTAGCCCACTTACAAGATGGTACTTTAACTGATGAAGTCAGTTCAAGTGGTACAGGTTATGCTCGTCAAGTAGCAACATTTGCTGCCGCAAGCACAACAGGTTCAGGTACATCAGCTGTAACAACCAGCGCAACTAATGCAACTATAACATTTCCAACAGCTACAGCAGATTGGGGAACAATTACTCACATTGCTATTATGGATAGCATTACTGTTGGATCAGGCAATGTATTGTTCTTTGGTGCTGTAACAACAAGCAAATCAATATTAAATGGTGATACATTCCAAATTACTAGTGGTAATTTAACTGTAGCACTAGCTTAATTAAATATTTGGATACCTTGCATGGTGTAAGGTATCCAATTGATATCAAAATAATGTGCTTAATGCACAACTCTGGAGCGAAATAAATGACAACAAAACCATATATTGTTACCCGTGCAGGTAAAGGTACACCTTTATCTACTACGGAAGGCGACAATAACTTTACGAACCTACGCGACGCCACCGTAGGTTTTCAAGCAGACGGCGGAACAACAGTAACGAGCGACCTTAATGGTTCAGTTAACTTTGTAGCAGGTTCTAACATTACTATTAGTGGTGATGATACTGCTAAGACAATAACAATTAATGCACCTTATAGTGCAACAGGCGCAACTGGAGCCACAGGCGACACAGGTGCCACCGGCGCTACTGGTGATACAGGTGCCACCGGCGCCACAGGTAACACTGGACCTACAGGCCCTCAAGGCGATACAGGTCCTACTGGAGCTACTGGTGACACAGGACCTACAGGCGCTACTGGTATTCCAGGTGCTCAAGGTTATACAGGCGACACAGGCGCCACTGGCGACACAGGTGCTACTGGTGCTACTGGCGCAACTGGTGATACAGGAGCTACTGGTGATACAGGACCAACTGGAGCCACTGGCGACACAGGTATGACTGGCGCAACTGGTGATACAGGAGCTACTGGTGATACAGGACCAATAGGCCCAACAGGTGCTAATGGTACTAGTGTTCGTATTGTAAATGCTGTTGCTAATGCTGGAGAACTTGCTGGTTATAACACATCAGGTCTACAAATTGGTGATGGTATTATTCAAGAAGACACAGGCCATTTACAAGTATGGACAGGTAGTGGATTCACTGATGTAGGTCAAATCAAAGGTGACCAAGGTAATATGGGTGCAACTGGTGCAACAGGTGCAACTGGTGCAACTGGTGCTACAGGCGCAACAGGTGCAACAGGAGATACCGGACCTACTGGCGCTACAGGCGACACAGGACCAACAGGTGCTACTGGTGCAACTGGACCAATGGGTGCAACTGGTGATACTGGTTTAGGATTTACATGGCGTGGTCAATTCAGCAATGGTACAAGTTATGCTGTAAATGATGTAGTCTATGACAATGGATCAAGTTATATTGCTGTTAATGCAAGTACTGGTCAATCATTAACTAATAGTGGTTACTGGCAGACTATTGCTTTGAGAGGCATGGATGGCAACATGGGTCCTCGTGGATTTACTGGTGATACTGGTGCTACTGGCGCAACCGGAGCTACTGGCGCAACCGGAAGCAAAGGCGATACTGGTGATACAGGTGCCACTGGTGCCACTGGTGCCACTGGAAGTACAGGTGCAACTGGAGAAACTGGTGCTACAGGTCCTACAGGTGCAACAGGTGCAACAGGTAGTGCAGGTGCTGATGCATTGTTTAATGTAGTAGGTGCTTGGAGTGGTGATGTAACTTATCAAAAGGGAGATGTTGTAACTTACAACGGATCAAGTTATATTCTTAAATTTAACTTGGCAGCTCCTGGAAACAGTACTGGTCTAAATCCAACTACTGGTCCTGCTTACCAATTGTTAGCCAGCAAAGGCGATACAGGAGCAACCGGTAATACAGGTGTTACTGGAGCTACAGGTGCTACAGGTGCTACAGGTGCTACAGGTGCTACAGGCGCAACAGGTGCAAACGGTATGGACTTAACTGCTAATGTAGCAACTGATGCTCCTTCTGTTTATAACACAAGTTATTTCGAAGGTACATTAGATACTCCAACAGCATGGAGCAAAGTGGTAATCAGTGGCGTAAGCTATTGGATGCCATTATATCAGTAATAGATATACGAAAGTATAGGCAATAAAGGGGGAGGAGTAACCCTCCTCCCTATCCCGTTTAACAAAGGAAAAACGATGACCAAGCCAGTGATAGTAACTCGCGCAACTAAAGGCGCACCATTAACTCGTACAGAGTTAGACAATAATTTCACCAATATTGATAATGCCACAGTTGGCATCAGTGATGGTACAAACTCAGGTTCATTAAGTCTTAATGATACCTTAAATTTCACAGCCAGTGGTAATGCCACAGTTGTGTACAATAGTTCAACAAAAACCCTAACAGTTGGCACTTCTGGTGGTGGTTCCAGTGCTTTAAGTAGTTTAAGTGATACAGATATTGAAAGTCCTACTATGTTTCAAGGATTAATTTATAGTGTACCTTTAGGTAAATGGATCAATGGAGATATTGTTAAATTAGTTACAGGAACAAGTGGTCGTATTAATGTTGATACAACCATTCCTCGTGCTCCAATTATTGATTTAGCTACAACAGGTGTAACTGCTGGAACTTATACTAACCCCACTACTACTGTAGATAGTTATGGTCGTGTGACCAGTATTGCTAATGGTTCAGGTGGCGGTAGTCAATTGGTATATTTGTCAGGAACTCAAAATCCTCAAATATACTCTGATAGCGGCGGCAATAGCAATGCTTTATTAATTACAGGTGACATAGTAACTTATAATCCTACTGGAGCTGTTACTTTAGTTAATGATTATAATAATCGTCACACATGGTTCAGAATTAATAATGCTGGCACTTATATAATTGAAATATTTGGAAATAGCGAAAATAATGGCGGTAACCAATTTCAATTAATTAGGACTTCTGATTCTGCTGTAATTAATCAAAATTATAGTGGATGGTTTCCACTTAATGGGTATTACTTAAATCCTCGTTTAGAAGCGGTGGTAACAATAACTTCTGCTACAATTTATTGCTTAAATTGTAGTGGTGCCAGTACTATCCTAGGTCCAGTTTTTATTCAAGTAACAAAAATAGCTTAAAGGATAACCAATGACTCAAGACATCAGTTATTTTGAATCTGGTTATATAGACGATAATTATTTTGTCTATACAGCTGATGCCGAAGCTCATCTTTCTGTAACCAGTTCGATTAGGGCATTTGTTTCATCTCAATCATCTGCCAGTGGTCAAGTAATAACTGCTAATTTAGTCAGTACAACTTCAATGCCACGAGCAATACTTGATGGTACAACACGCTATATTGACCCATATATTATTAGTGGAAGTAATTATAGCGGAATTGGATTTGATAGTACCATTAAAAAGTTTGGTGCAAGTTTAAGATTCGATGCAAGAAGTATAGGAGCAACTATTGATGTTGGGCCTGTATTTGCCAATGGACAATTTGTTGCCTTAAATGCAAGTAGTCAAGGAAACAATTATACTATATCTAGTACTGATGGTGTAACATGGACCAGTACTCTTAACAATCTTCCAACAAGAGATCCATTTCTATCTAAGAATTTCTTAAAATATCTCAATGGCCATTGGGTAACAAATATTGGTACCAATTTTTATACCAGTACAGATGCTGTCAATTGGACAACTGTAACTTCTAATGTTAATCTTAGAGATATAACTTGGACAGGAAATTATTATATTGGTATTAATAATGATAGTGTACCAAGTTTAGAATATAGTACTGATCTAAGTTCATGGACACCAAAATTTAGTTATACTAATCAAACAATTAATAATGGTATAAAATCTTTTTCCATTAATTATGTTGATCCTGTAAGTGGAAATTCAACACCAGGATATCTAAATTTAGCATTAGGTCATGTTGTAGATAATCAAAATAGTTATGGACCAACTATTAACTATAATGTAACAAGGCAAATTACAAATTATACTGGCCCTGGTGCATTAAAGACCAAAGGTGTTAGTGGTTATCCGATAATCAATGCTAATTTCGATCAATTAAGACAATCTTTCTTAGATGCCGCATCTGATGGTACAACTTTAGTTTTAGTTGGTACCAGTGGATTAATTTATACTGTTGCAATTAGTAGTCTTGTTAATAATACTGTTTATAATACCACTGTTAATACTGTTAGTCTAACAGCTAGAACTAGCAATACAACAGATGATATTAGTGAAGTTAAATTTCTCAATAATGTTTACATTGCAAGAACCACTACAGGTAAAATTTTACATTCTACAGATGGTATAACTTGGGCAACACCATTTGTTCCTCAATTATCTACTCCTACAATTACAACTCCATGGGTAGATGGTACTATTGATATTCCAGGTAGTACATTTTATACAACCTTATCTTATGGTAACAATCAATGGGTAGCAGGTGAATTTATTAGTTCTGATTCTGTCAATTGGTCTAGAATTGATTACATTGGTCAAATACCAAATCAACAACCAAGTGTTTACTATGAACCCGGACAATATCTAAATCAATGGCGCACACTTGATTTTTGGTTATATGTAACTCCAAGCGATTTAACCAGTATAACTGGTGTATTATGGCAAAGTGCTTTAGATTCTAAAGCTGTAATGAATATCAACTTTGATACCAATAACGGCGCATTAAGTTCTTATTCTTCTTTTTCAATTATTGAAAATGATACAAATGGTAATAGTTTAGGAACTTATACTGCCAATAATGCATTTCAATCTGGACAATGGAATCATATTCGTGTAGTACATGATAATGAATTAGGTGCTATATTTGTTAATGGATCAAGAGTAGAACAATTTACTCCACAAGGTTCATTAGGATTTAGTAATACCCCTATGTATATCGGACGCCAATTTGGAGATGTTAGATATGCAAGACCCGCTTACTACATTGATGAATTTTTATTAACTAGAGATTTATTAAGTAGTCCAAATGATACTAGTTATTCAGTACCTACTGAACCATGGAGTAACGGTCCTAATGTCTTGGCCCTGTTACATTTTAATAATGATATCGATGATGATAACTTGCCATGGAATGGAGCATACTTACAAAGTACATTTAGTTTAGATTATGTACCTAGTGCCATTAGAGATCAAGCTCAATTAACTGCAACAAGTTCTATTACAGTCAATGTATCTGTCGTTAAATCAGCACAAATTCATTTATCTAGTACAACTACAGAATATGGTCAGATTAAAGTTCAGAAATCAGCAACAGCAAACTTATCAACAACAAGTCAATTAACTGCATCAGTTCGTCATGTTTCTACAGAAAATGCTCAATTGACATCTACAAGTCAATTGATAGCCAATGTTGCTAAGATTAAGAATGCACAAGCTAGTTTAACAACAACAAGTACATTTACAGTTTCTTATAATCGTTATAGATTAGTTACAGGACAAGGTGCATTTGTCAGCCATTCAACTGTACAATCTACACCAGTTAAGACAGTTGGTATAAATGTTAACTTAACAGATACTACACATCTAACAGCAGGATTGAATAATGTTGCAACAACAAGACAAGCCCAAGCTAATCTATCAAGTCAATCAACATTTACTGCTTCATTCGGACTAACAGGAAGAATAGATACTAGTATTATTTGGTATATTGGTAATGATTTAAGAACTTGGCAAATAGAATATGAAAATAGAGATTGGTTAATATCTCCAGAAATTTAAGGAAAAAAAAATGACAGCAACAACAGGATTTCAAATAATAAATGAATTATTAACAATTGACAAAGATCCAGTAGCGGTATTGACCTATACATTCGATTGGAGTCAATGGTTAGTTAATGGAGATACAATAGGTAATGCTAGTTATTCTCTACAAGTTCGTGCTAATGATCCACAACCAATTGTTAATGTTCAAAGTGGTATAGCCAATGGTGGTTTACAAACTTACATTAAATTATCAGGCGGCCAAAATGAGCGTACTTATGTAGTAACATGTACAGTAACTACCGCCAATGGTCTAATTGATCGTAGAAATTTCAGAGTGAGAGTTAAGAATCGCTCTGCATAAGGAGTTAACGGACCGCGAGGGCAGGATGAACTAAGTTGTTTTGTCCGTTTCCAACTTAGGCATCAACGCATTGGCAGACGAGCATTTACCCCCTCACCCATTTATTCAAAAGCCTTGATTATCAGGGCTTTTTTTGTTACTATTATAAATACAATGTAGAGAACATTACAAACATGGCAGGCAATTTCAAAAATAAAGCGTATTCCAATACTAACAAAGGATCTTCTAATAAGGATCCAGAAGCATATTGGTATCACCGCAATCAAGATCAGGCACAAGAGAAATTAATTCAAGAATGGCTAAAATCCCTAGGCAAAATATCTAACACAAAAGGTTGGCGGGCCAGATTGTAATACCGCTGTGGAAAAACTGGGGAATAACCAGACACGCAACATGATGAGACACTCCCCTGGAGAGAATCCAGTATCCTGAAAAATCGGAAGAGAGTTAAGTATTATCATAGTATGAATGTTAGCATACGAAACACTTGGCTGTAAAAACTTAAGAAACTGAGGAACGAGTCTTAAGGCGCTTATGCGAGTCAATGCAGGTAGGGAAAGATTAGAGCCCATCAGCAACAAGTGGATAAACAAAAAACCTGCTTCCTAATGTCTTGGCTGTGAAACCCTCACATAATGACAAAAGATGGAACCGAGCAAAACGGTTCCGTCTGACTGTAAGTTGCCCTACATAATCTCAAAGACAAAACAATAATCTAAAAAAAACAAAATAACTTGAGCGACAAGCGAAAGTTAGAGCGAAGCATTCGCTCTTAAAGACTTAGATAATATTCACAGTTTTTAATTAATCGTTCATCATTAAGATTATGTTCAAGAGCAAGTCCTCCATAATATATGGCTTGTTCTTTCATCTTGAGATTATATGCAGCCAATGCGGCTAGATCATATAATCGCCACCCCCAAGGTTCAGGTGTACTTGTAAACACATATTCTCTTTCTGTGATAGTAAGTGCTTGTGTAGCGGCATAATAACATTCATGCCATTGACGATAATCATAGCAGACTTGTGCTAGATCCAACCAAGTATCACGAATAAATCTTGATTGATCTACTGCTGATCTATAGGCGGTTAATGCAAGTCCTTGTAGTCCTAAATTTTGATAACAACGACCTTGATGTCTTAGGGCAAAACTGCGTTCGTGATGCCATGTGGCTGTGGGTAATGCCAAATATCTATTCCATTCATCAATGGCTTTTTGCCATTTTTGTTCATAAAAATATTCTCTAGCCAAATACCAACTGTCTCTATGATCTTGTGGTCTTTCTTTAACACTGGCTTCTAACATGGGCAAATATTGACTGCGACTTTTGGTTCTATCTGGATAGTGTTCAATTAATATGTCATTAATTACACGCCAAGATTCTTTCATGCGAGGATCAATTTCAATCATTTCATGACAAAGATGATGCCATGCATATCCATGTCTAGCATGTATCTTAGTAGCATTGAATATATTACCCATACCATTGTTAAATCTATACTGCAATCTTGTAGTATCTTTGTGCCAAGCATCTTCTACTAGTTGTCGCCAGTTATCAACTAGAACTTCATCTAGATCCAAACTGATACAGATATCATAGTCTGCAGGTATAAGAGCTAGAGCGGCATTTCTAGCATGATCAAAGCGCCAAGGCTTGATTGAAATTTTATGTACACTAACGCCCAAACTTTCAGCCAATTTGACTGTATTATCGGTTGAACCTGTATCTGCAATTAAGACTAGATCAGCACCTTGACAACTTTGATAAAATTGTTCAACAAACTTTTCTTCATTTAAGGCTATGGCATAAACAGCTATTTTCATATTTCTCCAATTTACTTGTATGTTATATTTATTGTTGTTATAATCTTAAGATGAAATATCACATAATAACTCTAACTGACATGGGCATATACGAAGAACACACTTTGGATTTGCCAGTTAATGAAGAAATCTCTTGGCAAGACTTTGTGCAATTATCTCCTGTTAGACAATTGCCGGGACAAGTTATAGACATTACTCCTGATGGCATGCCCAATCAATATACAGATCCAGAACAACTGGAAAATAGTCGTAGATATTTTACCTAAATTAGCTGATTTATATAAATACAATATAGGAGAATGAATATGCCAAGAAAAAGTCAAAGAATATCAGGTCTACATGCCAAAGGACGCAATCGCCCTCATACTTGGTTAGTAGGCCCTGACGAATACAAACACAGCATGTACATACCATTCTTAAAGATGCGAGCACAGGCCAAATTTAGAGGTGATAGCTTTGAATTAGAATTCGAAGATTTTTACAACATTTGGAATGGATCTTGGCATTTGAGAGGTCGTGGCAGTAGTGATTTAGTGTTGGCGAGAATTGATTGGGAAGCAGGTTGGCATCCTGACAATATTCACTTGATTACTCGCAATGAACAATGTAAAAAACAAGGTGAATACAAACAAGGTTTGAAAGGACTAGTATGAAACAGATTGGATATATACGCACAGAAAAAATGGCGCCAAGAGATGGTTTTGAATACAGCACTACTTACTTGAAACAAACACTAGCACAGAGAAAAGAACTATGTCGTCATATTAGACAAGTAGTAGAAGAAATAGCAGATGCTATAGAATCTAGAGAAGATCTAAGAGAATTTATAGCTAGGCCATTAAAAGGTTTCAAAACTACACAAGGTATTAATCGTAGTGTAATGGACCTGTTGCAAGATATGATCAATGAAGGTCGTGGGCGTCAACGCAATGGTTTACCCAAAGACTTTGCCATGGCCCCAATAGAACGCTGGAATAAGTTATTTGCTGATACTGATTATGCTATAGAACTAGTAGAAACAACAAATCTTGTAAATAATTTTGCAGACCTAATGGAATTTGATCATGATACAGTTTAATATAGATCCCTATGACATGTTGTTACAACTTAGTACTAGAACTAGTATATTAGAATCTAACCTAAAAGAACTACAACTTAATCAATTGCAACTGAGTAAGATGTTAGAACAACAACTACAGACTATTAAACAACTGCAAACAAATGAATCAGTATTAAGTGATGCTATTGGTCATTTACTATTAAAGATCGATAACAAATAGTCATTTTCTACTAGTTTTCCAGGGTATCAAATAAATACAAGATGCCCAACATAATAGATAGTGGCCCTGTTCATGCCACCGCTCCACAATTAAATACCCGGGAATGCTTACACGAACTAGACTGTGCGTGTGAGATTCCTGCTGAGACTCCACATCAAACAATATCAGCTAAATGGGAATATAAGGCACGCCAACAGCCAAAATGGGGCACAGTTACCAAGGACGGCTTAGTTGTTGGGAGAGGTGCGAACCGTAAGGTTGTACCTCCTGATGAAGTATGGAAGCTGGCCGCAATGGGCTGTACCCTAGAAGAAATGAGTGACTGGTTTCAAGTCAAGCCAGATACCCTAAAATACAACTTTGCGGATTATATTGCAAAAGGCCGCGCTGAACTTAAGCGTAGATTACGCTCTGCACAGCTTAAAGTAGCTATGAATGGCAATGCTACTATGTTGATTTGGCTGGGCAAAAATATCCTCGGCCAAAGTGATAATCCCCAGGATTCATCCGCAAACCAACCTTTACCTTGGAATGATGGTGAACTATAATGCCTACAACAAATGAGCGTGTTGCCGTATTAGAAACAAAGATGGATGGTGTAACTGAGAAAATAGACGAAGTTAAACAAAACATCATCGACAGTCACAATAAACTTATTGATCAATTGGATCATGTTCGCGAAGAAAATTCTAAAGAACATGCAAAAGTAATGAGTCTGCTAGATGATCTTACTAAATTCAAAGACAAATGGGTATGGATAGGTGGTATTGCACTTACTTTACTCAGTTTAGTGTTTGGTCATTTAGAAACAATTATTAAAATATTCACACATTAATGGCACTTAGCGTTCCACAACAAACTATTGCGGATGATAACCATAGGTTCAAGGTTGTTGTGGCTGGGCGACGCTTTGGAAAGACCCATTTGGCAATAAGAGAACTTTGTTTCCATGCTAGAGTCCCAGAACAGGAAGTATGGTATGTTGCCCCTACTTACAAACAAGCTAAAATGATCGTATGGCGCAAGCTAAAACAAAAGCTAACTGATCTACGCTGGGTCCGCAAGGCAAATGAAAGTGAATTATCAATCTTATTAAAAAATGGATCAACCATTGCTCTTAAGGGCGCAGACAACGAAGATAGCTTGCGTGGTGTAGGCTTGGATTATCTAATAATGGACGAGTTTGCCGATGTAGATCCAGAAGCATTCTTTGAAGTCTTGCGACCCACCCTAGCTGACCGTGAAGGCAAGGCCATGTTCATTGGTACTCCTAAAGGTATCACAAACTGGGCCTATGAATTGTATCAGATGGAACAAGAATTCCCAGATGCTTGGAAGAGTTTTCAATATACCACTATTGATGGTGGACAAGTTAGTCGTGCTGAAATAGATGCGGCAATGCGTGACCTTGATGAGCGACAGTTTCGTCAAGAATTTATGGCCACATTTGAAACTTATAGTGGTCGTATCTATTATGCTTTTGACCGTAAAGAAAATACTTACACTTTACCTGAGAATGTAAACATGGACATTCTCTATGTAGGCATGGACTTTAACATAGATCCTATGAGTGCTGTTATTGCTATTAGGCGCAATGATGATTTGTACATAATAGATGAGATTCGTATGTTCTCAAGCAATACACAAGAAATGGCTGATGAATTAAAACAACGCTATCCTCGTAGTAAAATATGGATCTATCCTGATCCTGCGGCTAGACAGCGTAAGACATCAGCAGGAGGCGCAACAGATTTATCTATCTTGGCCAATAATGGATTTATAGTTAAAGCTCCTAATAGTCATACACAAGTTAGAGATCGTATTAATGCTGTTAACAGTAGATTATGCGGTTCTGATGGTAAAAGACACCTGTTTATTGCAAACTCGTGTAAATACACGATAGAATCGATAGAACGCCATACCTATAAGGAAGGCACAGTACAGCCAGATAAAGATAGTGGCTATGACCATATGAATGATGCATTGGGTTATATGGTTGATTATTTGTTCCCAGTGCGAAGAGATGTAAGCATGTTCCCAGTGACTACACAGCGTTGGGGACATCAGGGTGTTTATAAAGGCCCCACAATTCAAGGAATAAGAGTATGAGTATAATTCAAATTGTTGATGAACAACTGGGGCGTATTGCCAGTCCCAATAGGTTCTACAACTACAACCGTGCCAATTGGCGCTTTCTTTTAGTCAGCTATATGGGCGGTGAGGATTATCAACGCTACCAATTACTAACAAGATACCAATTAGAAACAGACATGGAGTATGGACAACGCTTGCAACAAACTCCTCTCCATAACCATTGTAAAAGTGTTATTAATGTCTACAACAGTTTCCTCTTTCAAGAAAAGCCTGAGCGTGATCTAGGCACATTAGAAGGTCTTCCTGAAACAGAACAGTTCTTGGAAGATGCAGACCTTGATGGCCGCGACCTTGATGCATTTATGAAAGAAGTTTCAACATGGGCTAGTGTGTTTGGTCATTGCTGGGTCTTAATGGCCAAGCCTGATATAGGTGCCATTACCAAAGCCGATGAGCAAGCTGTTGGTGTTAGACCATATGCTACCATCCTAAGTCCATTAGTTGTTATAGACTGGCGTTGGGAGCGTGATACTACAGGACGCTATGAACTAGTCTATGTCAAATATGTTGAAGAGATCAATGGATCTGTACAGACTGTTAAAGAATGGACTGTAGACACAATTACAACACATGAAGTCAACTATGATACTCGTGAAGAACTAGCTGAAACTGTTGTGCCTAATCAATTGGGCTTTATTCCTCTAGTTATTTGCTATAATCAAAAATCACTTGTGCGTGGCTTTGGTGTTTCTGCCATTCAGGACATTGCTAAGACACAACAGTTTATCTACAATCAACTCAGTGAAGTAGAACAGGCAATTCGTTTAGATAATCATCCTTCATTGGTCAAGACCAATGAAACTATGGCCTCCGCTGGTGCTGGTAGCATAGTTGCCATGCCAGAGAACTTAGATCCAGGCTTAAAACCATACCTACTAGAAACTACAGGCGCACAGATAGATGGCATTTATAAAGCCATTGAACATGGTACAGCCGCTATTGACCTTATGGCTAACACAGGCTCTGTTCGCGCTAGTGGACAAAAATTGCTAAGTGGTGTTGCAATGGCCACTGAATTCCAATTGCTCAATGCCAAATTAGCTGAGATGGCCGGTAACTTAGAAGATGCTGAAACAGAAATGTGGAAGATCTTTGCTATGTATCAAGCTAGGGATTGGACAGGTACTGTTAAGTATCAAGATAGTTATGGTATACAGGATAAGAACGCTGAATACACTAAATTGCAGGTTGCTAAGGCTAGTGCTACAAGTCCAGATGTTCTTGCTATGATTGATCGCAAGTTAATTGAATTACTAGCTGAAGATTTATCTATAGAAGCCGCAGGCCCTAGCCTGGATGAAGCAGAATTAAAACGCGAAGTTAGCAATTACAATGTTGATGAAGTTGAACCTAGCGCCGCTGGCCCTGCTACTGTTGATGAATATGGTAACATTAAGGTATCTACACAACCTACAGGTAAAACAACATTGAATGCGCCTAACTTAAGAATGACCACAGCAGGCGCAGGTCGTAATGCAGGGAGTCCAACCTAATGGCTAAGAATCCTTTACAAAATCCAATTAATTTTACAGCTAAGAATGTAACTAAAAATGCCCGGGAGCGAATCCGTGCTGGTGTTCAGATCGATATGCACAGTGGCAATACTGTGCCTACGGATTGGCATCAAAATGAAATGAACTTATTTGCTGGACCTAACTATGAACCACCTATGGGACGCCAAGGTGCTCCTATGATTGTTCCTGGTAAACCATTTACAGAAACTGATATGGGTAATCCAGCTCAGGCTTTGAATTGGCGAACCAAGGGCGAGCGTATGCCTGAACAAATGATTGACAGCTATGGTCCTAATAGCGACAAGATGTATGGTGCCTTACAAAGCGCCGAAGCAAAGAGATACAATTTTCCTGATAAGGTTGATCCTGTCAAGAAACCTTTGTATGTAAATTGGCCACCTAAAGTGGGGCCAAATCCATTAAAACCAACTAAAGGAGGCTAAAATGCCAATGTTACCAAACGGAGTAAACCCAAACGGAAACCAACCATTACAATATGGTCAAGGTTCTCCAGCAAAAGTATCGATCCCAAATGATACAAAATTGTCAATCCCAACTGTTACAGCTGATATGACTCGTATGAATGGAAAGATCGGCCCTGATCATGATCTAAATCCAAGCTATAGTCCAGTACATTCTGGCGAAATGCTAAAAGGTATTGAAGATCACCAAGGTGGCGACGAAAAATTCTGGGCTAAGAAATAAGAATTATGGTCACTAATCACAAAGTACAGATTCAAAAATGGATAGCCGGTAGGTTAGAAACCATAGAACGCTTCTTTACTCGTGAAGAAGATGCCCGTAACTTTCTAAAGAATGAGCACAAGGATGGTTATACAAGTAAAATCTATGACCGTAAAGGCCAAGTGCTACATGTTGAAGGTGAACAATCACCTGATACATACGCTTAAGGAACGATTATGCCATTAAAACAAGGTTCATCAGCAAAGACTATAGGTCAGAATATTGCTACTGAAATGGCAGCAGGCAAACCACATAATCAAGCTGTGGCCATTGCTTTGAATACTGCACATAAACCTAAAACACATACTGATAAAACTCGTGTGTTAAAGAGACATAACAATGAATAAACCTTTGACCGTCAAAGTTCCTGCTATTCTTGAAAGATCTGGTAAGGTTATTGAGGCTCCTAGTCCTGCTTGGAGTCATGCTGAACTTATTAAGAAGGCAGGCAAGGATGCAAAAGGTGCAAAACATGAATTTGAACTTAATAATGGTCGTGTAGTCAATCGCTTGGTAGCCGCTCGTGTTGCTGAACAAGCTGGAGAAGTTCCCAAGAAAGATGGCAAATTTTTACACAGCCATGATTTAAGACACGCTGAAGGAATAAAGAAGAAAAAATTATGAGCAAATTAGAAGACGCAACAAAACGCCTTTGGGCTAATAACTTTATACTCTATACTAAAGCGCATGGATTTCATGTCAATGTTGTAGGATATGGGTTTTTAGGTAACCATCACCTTTTCAAACATGTTTATGAAGAACTCTACAGAGAAATTGATACTATAGGAGAAGGTTTAAGAACACTTCACGAGGTTGTTCCTTTTAGCCTTACTAGAGTATTAGCTTTAGCAGACATTAAAGATGAAACAGTAGCGCCCAATGCAGAAGAAATGATCAAGATTCTTTATGATGATATAGATACCTTGATTAATTGTGCAAATGAAGTTTATGAAATGCTTCCAGAAGTTAAGGCCTATGGTCTTCAAGACATTCTAGCCCATTACTTAAAGAAACTTCATACATTATGCTGGAAGTTGGAATCTAGTTTACCTACACCAGAACAGGATAAGTTCTGGGCCAAGTTAGGCAAGCCAGAAACTCCAGATGAAAGTTACAAATAAGGAGAGTATCATGGATACTAAGAAAACAGGAAAATTCGAAGGTAAATCAAACGCTTTAGGCCATGGTGGTCGTGCCGCACAACTTAAAGCCGCAGGTGTACCAGCAGGTGTTATAGGTGCTATTGCTCGCTCTAAAGGAGCCGCACCAGGACAAAAGAATTATCATGGCACTCGTGCTAGTATGAATCACAGTATGCCAATGCGTAAACAAGGTAGAGGCGGTTAATCTACCATTTAGTACCGGTCTAAAGCCGATATTAATAAATATACTATTACTCTAAAGGGAGGCGAGAGGTACATGGACTCATATAAAAACATGGCAACAGAAAACGCAACTGACGCGATGCTACAAGGTAGCGAAAGCCAGGCACAACAAGAGACAAGATCTTACACACAAAAAGAAGTCGACGATATGATGGCTCGTATGAAGAGCAAAATATTGAAGAAAGCTACAAAACCTTACGAGGATTTGGGCGATCCAGAAGAACTTCGACAGCTGAAAGAGGAAGCGGAATTACGCCGCACCAAAGATCAGATGAAGCGTGGAGAGTTTGAAAAGACTCTACAAGAACTTGCCGCTAAAAAGGATCAAGAGATCCAAAAAAGGGACTCTATCATCCGAGATTATAAAGTTAATAGTCCTTTAATCAGTGCCGCTGCCAAGTATCGTGCTGTGAACGCTGATCAAGTTAAAGCATTGTTAATTAATAATGTTCGATTAAATGGTGATGGAGAAGTTGAAGTAGTAGACCATAGAGGAGTCGTTCGTTACAACGATCGCGGCGAACCTTTGGAAGTGGATGATTTAGTGCGAGAATTCCTGGATTCGAATCCGCACTTTGTGTCGGCCACTCCTGCTACAGTCAATAGTAGAAGTAATATCAATCAAGGTCCTAGTGAAGGGATTGATATTACAAAATTAGACATGAGTTTGGCCGCACACAGAAAAATTTATGCGCAGGCTATGGCTCAAAAGAAAATATAAAATAAGGAAATTTTATCATGGCATATCCATCAAACATTAATACCTCGCTTAACAGCGAATTGTTTGCCAACCTGGTTACTCAGGCGCAATACCAAGCATATGAAACATCAGTTGCTCGTCAATTGGTTACTGTTTTCGATGCTCCAATCCATTCTGGTAAGAACTTACAAGTTCCAGTTTGGGATCGTGTTACAGCTGACTTGATCGCTGACGAATCAGCAAGTCCAGCACATCAAACAAACACAAACGCAGCCACAATTACTCTTCAAGAGCATGTGGTTTACCATCAGATCACAGACATGATCCGTGATTCTGCTTACAGCGATGTATTCAGCCAATTAGGTGACCAATCTGGTCGTGCTATTGCTGAATCTATGGACCGTCAAGTGTTCAGCCAATTCACCAATTTCAACACATATGATGACCTAGGTGCTTCAGGACATGAGTTAGTTGTTGGTGACATTCTAAGAGCTGCCGCTACATTGCGTGCCGCTCGTTTGACAGGCCCATTCTATGCTGTTGTTCATCCAGCGGCTGCTTACAACTTAAAGAAAAACTTGACAGCAACTCTTCCATATGCTGGTGCGAGTGGTCTAGTTAATCCAAGTGATTTGGGTAATGATGTATTGCGTGGTTTCTACATTGGCACACTAGCTGGTGTTGAGATTTATGAAAGCGCATTGGTAACAGTAAGTGGTACAGATAGTATCAACGCTGTTTTTGCTCGTACAGCTTTAGGTCACGCAATGCGTGGTTCTATCGACATGAACACATTGTATCTACCAGCATACCGTGCAACTGATGTTGTATTGAAAGCTGTTGCAGGTGCTACTGTATTGAATACATTACACGGTGTTCGTATTACAGCTGACGCTCAAATCAATTAATAGGAAATAAGATGGCCTTCATAACAGATAATTCTGGAAATGTTATCAGCTTCGCTGAGTACCAAGATGTTCTTGATACAGATCAGCGTGTGTTTGAAAACAACGAAGGCCTCACGGATGATGTCGTTGAGGAACTTCTAATAAAAGGGACTCAACGCATTTTGTATGCTATCAAATATTCCGATTGGTGGAGAGATTTATACCTTCAGGAAACTGTTAGTCCTAGTTTTACTAGTGCTAGCGATGTTCCTGATGTAAATCCCAATCAAATTTTAGTTAGACAAGCAGATTTCACTGACCTCTGCGTGTACTACACATTGTATTATTTTATTCTTCCTAAGGTCGCTGATTTTAGTAAAGAAGATAATGCAGAGCGAGCTAAGATTGGATTTTACCAACAGAGATATCAAGCATTGTTCGAGGAATTGATCAATGCAGGTGATTGGTATGATATACTAAACCAGGGTTCTATCACTGCTAGTGAAAAAAAACCTGGTGCAATGCGTTTACATAGAAGTCGATAATGAGACAAGCCATTGTTGATTATCTTCAAATGAATAGAGTGAGTCTAACTCCTGCTATCATTGCCACCACATTGCCATATATCAATGATCGTGACCCCATTTATATTAAGAATAAAAAACACATTTATGTGGATGTTGACCAAGTTAATCAAATAACTGCAATCAACGCTCTTGATGGAAGTGGCGCAACACAAGAACATACAAATATCCGTGCGTTCCTCGTAACTGATGCCAAGCAAGTGTTACCGAATTATGAAACTATTGTACAAACCATAAAGGATGCAAGACTTACACCTGAGCTTAATGTTCAGGGCGTTACACAACGCTTAGTAACTGTTCAGACTCACTTTATGGAAGATGCATTAGTAACCGAATTCTTGTTCCACTTTGTAAAATTAATACCACAATAAAAGGAAAAAAATAATGTCATACATTAACCCACAACCAGGTAACTCGGTAACACAGATTGTCGTTAAAATCGACCGTGCTGATGCCAGTACCATTACATTGACAAACGGAGTTCCAACTGCAATTAGCCTAGGCTCAAGTGCATTGACAATCCCAGCGTTAATCGATGTAAAAATGAAAAACGCTAATGACATCCATTCATGGAGTCAATTAGACAGTACAGCTAAGTATCAAGTTCCAACAACTGCAACTAACGAAATTAACATGAATCTAGTAGTAGATCCAGTAACATTCTTTGGTGCAGGTGGCTCAACAGGCGTAATGGGCGGATCAGGTGCTAGCGATACTGCAACAAACTTAGGTCTAGCCTATTTGTCTAAGTACAAGACTAAACTAGCTTTTGAAATTCACTTCCAAAGCGTAGCTACTCCTGTAACTGGATCAACAGGTGATGCCGCAACTGAGAATATCATTGTTCGCGGACAAGGATATATCACTGGATTAGAGCCAAGCATTACTGCTACAGCTCCAGTCTGGGTAACACCAATTAACATTATTGTTACTGGTGAATACATTTTCTCAGCTAGTTAATAACTAGAGTAGAAAGCACAATAAGGGCATTTCATGCCCTTATTTTGTTTCCTCGATTAAATACAAAGGAAGAAGATTTATGGACCTCTTAGATAACAAAAGAGATGAAGATTTACTGGATGCATTGCTTCCAGAAATTGCTAAAGCACAAAATGAAATTCGTTGTGCAAGACGCGATTTAGAAAAAGCAACCAATAGAATAAGTTTTATTTTATTGATTGTAAACAAACTGATTGATAGAAAAAGGATTGAAAGATGAAATTAAGCCAACTAGCCGCAAAACCCCAATTAATTAAATTAACAATAGATGATGAAACTATTGTATCTACCTACGGTGATGGAGAACCAATTGAATTTTGGACATGGGATCGCCAGCCGTTGACAACATTTTTGAAATTATCAGGAGCTAATAATGATAATTCAGCAATGGTAGAAGTAGCCCGTGGATTAATTCTTGATGAAACAGGAAAAGAAATTATCAA